>ENA-OQKE01000114-OQKE01000114.1-human-gut-metagenome-genome-assembly--contig:-NODE-114-length-71803-cov-6.226696_pt1 | contig 71803 bp, 84 predicted proteins | sample MGYA00242620_ERZ504787 | MGnify/ENA primary metagenome ERZ504787 (study PRJEB26092, sample SAMD00036349) | human gut metagenome | host: Homo sapiens | study: EMG produced TPA metagenomics assembly of... | reverse complement strand
ATCACTGTTTGCTGCAATATCGGGAGCAAACATGCTGGAACGACGAAAAGTGATATGATCGCCGATAAAATTATCTACATTAAGCATATTTATATTATTCTTCAAAAATGCATACAATCAATCTTCTACCTCACTACACGGATACCGATTATCTTCCATTGTCTGCAATGTCTCCATCACTTCCAATTCTTCTTCTGAAAGTGCCCTATTTTTCCAGCTATCCATTATTTGATGTGCTTCTTGTGCTAAATCCTCCTCGAATACCTCGCCATAGCAATAAGTCAGCAATTGGCATTTCAATAGAGAAGCGGGAAGATGGTCCAATACGGCAAAAGAGCGATCTAAAATGCTTTGTATCTTAGATTCTTTGTCGCCATCATTGTAAATGGTAGCATTATAGCCCATTAACAGGGACAGACAAATCGCTGCTTCTTCCTCGGATGTGGTACCTTTCATAGAGAAAAGGGCTTCGGACAAGCGAAAAACTTCGGTGTTCAGTTGACGGAAATGATCGGTATAGATGGGAGAACCATCCATACCCAAATAAAGCAACTCACGGGCAATGTGTTGCAGATTTTGGACTTGATTCATATAATTTTGAAATTACGAATTACGCTGAAAGAATACGAAGGTAACTTTTAGGTACTTTGACGCTGGCAGAAAGAACTCCGTGGATACGAATCACTACGTAAGTACGGTTGGCAAGGCTGGACAATTCGCCCTCAATGCCACAAAACTCTCCTTTGACGACCTGCACTTTTGTACCAACGGTAAGGGGAAGATCATCAAAAGTTACATTTTCCGGAGCTAAATCCATCACAAACTTGAAATCTTCCATCTGTTTGTTGGGAACGATCAACAAAGTATGGGTATAGAGATCCTTCATATAATAAAGAGGAACATGATCATCCTTCGTGATAGACCAGGCACGGTCTTTCGTGGTCCGGACAAAAATAAGATTCTTGATAACAGGAACTTCTACCCTACGACGACGATATTTCAGTTGACGGATGACAAATTGTGTTGGAAGAAAGTATTCTATTCCAAGCTTTTCTAAAGCATTGCGAACAGAAAACTCCTGATCCTTCTTTGTCCGAGCGGCAAACCAATACTCCTGTTGTTCAGACATTTATTAGTGGATATTAAAAGTCGAGAGGTTACTTTCGGGTGCGCTACGCGGTTTGGACGAGACATCTTTTCCCATTCAAACCGTAAGAATTTCCGAAACTATTTTTAGTGGTAAAACGAATGAAATTGTTTCAAAAAACGTTCGTCTTTTGGAACACCTTTTTTCGACCTTTTCTAAAAATCATGTTCTTATAGAAAAAACACATATATAAAGATTCTATTTCATGTATATAATACTCTTATAATCAGTGTGCTAAAATAGATAAAGAAAGAAAAACTCAATTTATTTATAAAAATATTTTGTTGTTATAAAAATGTGCCTTACCTTTGTGTTTATAAACGAACGTTTTTTGAAACACCCCTCCCCTTTTCTTCCATCTACTTTATATTACGTATCTGTTTGTAGTCCAATAGGTAAGTACCCTAGTCTCCTATCATTTACACAAAAAAATTTCTCCTTACGCGCGAGACGACACCTACTTTAGAAAACAGGTTCTTCGTCAAGTTTGGTGGTAAGTTTTCTTTTACTCATGGAATCTAATTCAGTTTTCGGAAGTGCAAGCCCTCGTTTATAGTTGACAAAAAAGCAAGTATCCCGGCTTTCGCCCGAAGTGTCCATTCGTGAGGTGAAGAAGCAAATCTTAGACTAAACTATCTGAAAATCAACATCTTTAAAAAGTAAGATTTCTGTCTTCAAAAGCTTTGTTTTAACACAGAGTTAAAGCTTGTTCTTTGGATATAAATAAGAAGTTCTTTAAATGCAAAAGACTTGTTATTTGCGCACAAGAACCTGACAACCTGTAAAAGGCGTTAACAATGTTAATTGAAGAAAAGTATAAGGATGAAGATACCGGTTCAGACGGCGTAAATTCACTTCCTAAACTTGAGTTATCTTATTCAGCCGGTGTCTGTTTTTTCTTATCAAAGCAAGCAAAAAGGACAATTATCAACTTGGAGATAAAGAATTTACCACCAAATTTGATTTAAATAGGCTATAAATAGTAATATGGAAAAAGTGAAAATCGGAGAAAACTCCAGAAAAGTATGACGAATACTTATACATGCAAGAAAAGTCTCTGTGAAAGAACTTTGCAGCTTGACCTGCCTGAATATAGACGATGTAATGCTTGCTGTCGGATGGTTGGCAAAAGAGAACAGTTCTTTTTATCGAAAAGAAAGCAGATTCTTTTTATGTCAGCGACGGTTCTGAGTATTACTTCTGTTTCGGATAGGACATGCAGATGAAAGAACGAGGGTGTGTCGAAACTCGTATTCACCACAGATTGCTCTGTGGTGAGTCATGACACACTCTCGCCGTTCTTTATTCTCCTTTTGCCTTCATCAGTTTCCCGGCTTTGAGGTCAATGTAGTAAAGCATTCCCCGGGCTATCTCCATGCGCCCGATCTCCTTACCCGGAAACTCGGCCAGCACTCCGAGCAGGTCTCCTGTCTCCGGATCATAACGCTGTATTTTCCCACTCTTCTGTACCGACATCAGTAATTCGCCTCCGTAGGCAAGCAGTCCGAGCGGTTGAATATCATCGTACTTAAACACGGCATCGGAAGTGATATGTGTCTCTTCACCGAACACGATCTCCATTTTCGACGGAGTGAACACTTGCACACTCTTGTTGTACCAGTCGGTCAGATACATACGCCCGTCATACTCTGCCATACCATGGATACGGGCCTGATAGTCATATCCGACTCCTTCGGGCACTTTCACCTTTCCGATCCAGGGAACCCGGAACGCAGGTTCGGTAACGGCTTCGTAAATCCAATAGCCGCGAATGGTATTTTTATCACGTACCATCAGTCTCTCGCCACACTCACGAAGTCCGTAGCAATGGGTCATGCTATAAATATCGTCTCCCCACTTTCCGTCTGAACGCCCGATGGCATTGACAAACTGAAGGGTGCGACGGTCAAAAATATTAATACGGGAGTTGTACATACCCACAAAGATATAACGGTCAGAAACAGCCATGTCGCCTATCTCGGCATTAAAGGTCTCTTTGACACCTTTCCGTACCCATGAATCGATACGTCCGATCAGTTCGCCTGTCGTCAGGTTCAGCAATAGCACGGAACGGTCGGCGGCATTGGCATTGGCAACAAACAAAGTGTCCCCCTTGACCCGTACGGACCGGGGAGTGAAATTGGCCGGAAGCACTCCGGGAACAACCACTTCGCCGGCATCTGTAAAAGTGGTGTAAACTGGCTCTTGGGGAGGAGTACTGCCCTTATCTGAAGGTTCTTCGTCCTTGGAACAGGATACACACAGGGCAGATATCAATAATAACAGATATAAAAATTTCAAATTCATGCTTGATTGTTTTCTCACCACAGACGACACAGAAAGTTTTCTTCTCTTAAACCGTCATCCGGATATAGAGGAGTGTACAAACCTGTATAATCTGCAGCGAATCGTAATTATTCATTTTTTTAGTCCAGCTCGGATATTTCAACAAACATAACTTTCCCCTGTATCAGCCGGGGAGCATTGGCATTGCGTCCTGCAAGATAGAATGTATCATTATGGAACAAGAGGCGTCCGGGAGTTCCCAGCCCCACTCCTCCGGCAAAGGATGAATAAGAGCCGAGCTCTTTCCCGGTACGGAGGTCTACTCTCACGATGCAGTTATTTGCGCAGACAACATACATTTCGTTCTGAAAGAATCCCATACTGAGCGGTTTGTTCGGCATGCGATAAGAGCGCAGAAAGCGTACCGGCTCTCCCTTGACCGCCACGGTGGCGGGATCGATCACCAGGATGCGTGAGGTTTCGTAGTCGGACACATAGATCAAGCCTTCATGCCGCGCGACGGACTCAAGATTAAAACCGTTATTAGAAGACGTACTGTCCGTATTCTGAGCAAAGACAGGAACCTTAAAACGATTTTCAGGCGTACAATCTGAAATCTGCACCACTTTAATCTTCTGTTTGTCACGGATGAACAATTTATCACCGGCCACTTCGGCCGCTTCGCATTGCAACAGAGAACTCGACTGCCATCCGGTACGCCCGATGGTGGTCACATACGAATAATCGTTCCGTCGGAACAGGTCGATCCGGGATGAACGGTTCACCACAAAGATGTAATCGCTGCTGACCGCCACATCCATCACCTGATTGTCGAACTTCTCGTTTTTCCCGTTGTAGGTCCAGCCGGTCAGCGAATAAAGCAACTCCCCGGTCGAAGCGCGTACCACCCACACACCGTCAGAACCTTCGGCACGGTTGGCAATGAAAAGAGTATCTCCCGAACGCCGCATTCCCACCGGATTGTAATTTTGGGTCCCCACTCCGACAAAGGCGGCATCCAGCTCTTTATCGAAAGTCAATGTAAGGATGGAGTCGGTCGTGAAACTGAATCCGGGGGCACTATTTTTATCGCATGCGGCAAAGGTGAGCAGCAGGACTGCCAGTACCGTTAGTATGTTATGTCTCTTCATCATAGCTCTATGTCGGGATTGTCGGCATCATTGATGCCGGGATTATAATCATTGTAACTCTTAAAGGGATTGATGATATAAGGCAGCATGCGGTGCTTCATCATGTAGCGATACACTTTCGGTACTATTTCATCGGGCACCGACCCATAACACAGGCTGCTGGAATGACCATAGCCCAGACAGTGCCCTAGCTCGTGAATCCAGACATGAAGCACCCAGTTGCAATCGATTGCCACCCGGTTCTGGTAGAAGAATCCGGCCAGATATTCTTCACGCAATCCCAAAGCATTTCCTCCACCGAGCCCGGCGATACCGGAACCGGTAACCACTCCGAACACAAGACTTTGTTTATTGAGAATCGAATTCAGTAGCCCTTCACGGTCAATCTCCTTTCCTGCATCATTGTGAATGCTACCTTTGTAGTTCATCAATGAATCACGAAAAATTTCGGAACTGAACATGACAGCCATATTCACCGCCGATGTGGCATAGTAGCGGGCTGCATTTGCTGTCATGACTCCCCAGTTTCCACTGCCGTACTTTCCCATCTGGATACGGGTTTTCATCTTGATGGTCTTCAGCATATCGAATACGGAGTCGTTGCACGAAAGTAGCAATTCATACTGGTCGGGCGACAGCAGTGCCAGATTATTCACACGGACAGGCTTTCCACTCTTCGAAGCATAGACGACCTCTCCCATTTTCAATGGAGAATCAAGTTTGATGTTATAAAAACCGGGGACTTCCTCAAATTGCATCAATTGGATGGTGTCACGCAAATAGGGCATCGTCAGCCAAAGGGAGACTTCCTTGAAATCGTGTGCCATGCCGTTGAACAGCCGGAGCTTTCCATCCGCCATCGAAACATTAAAGGGGTTATTCACATAGAAGGCACGATCGGCGGAAACAATCTCGTCCACGCTTTCGCCATCTTCAAACATCTGTTCTCCCTGATCGAGAAACTCTTGTGCCGTCATCTTCGTCAAAGCAGGTGGAGTGCCAAAAGCATCGAGAATATCGGCTGTATCATCATCCTGACAGGCACACAGCGAGAATGCCAGAAGCGAGATACACAGAATTTGCTTTCTGTTCATAGTGTAGGGTTTATTCATTTTGAGGGCGCAAAGATAATATAAAAAATATTTTTCCCACAAAAAGATTCTTCCGGATAATCGGAGCGAAACATCGCTAATCGCATACCCGATTACCACACAGGCTTTTGGGCAGAAACGGTTTATAATAAAAAAACGGCCGATCTGCCAAATCCATAAATGATTCTTTGTAAATTTGCACATAGTTATTAGATAAACATTATGAAGAAACTCTTTTTATGGGCACTGTCAGCTTTGTTAACCCTTCCGGCAGCGGCTCAAGACTTCGTCCCCGAAGCCTCGTTTTACGGCGAAAACTACTGGACACCCGACACACTGGGTAACCATCGCGCCATTGTTTCCGTGAACACTCCCGCCTCCGTAGCGGAAGCTTATATCCCCTGGCGCAGACGTGACGCCAATCCCGAACAAAAAGGGATTATTGTGATCAATGTATCTACCGGCAAAGCGGTAGACAATGTACTTCCGGTGGAAATCAACCGTGAATACGGACGCATCCGATTTGACGCAAGCGGAAATGCCGGAGATTATTATGTGTACTACCTCCCCTACCACACCTCGGGAGGGCCCTATCCGAAAGTAAACTATCCTCAGCAACCGGATAAGGCGGATCCGCAATGGAAAGCAATTTGTAAAGCTACTCCGGCCGGAAAGGCGGTACAAGCCAAGCTGGTACGTTTCGAATCGCTGGGCAGTTTCAACAGCTTCTATCCGATGGAAATCATCGCCACAGCACAGGAGAAGCAGGCATTGATCGATGCTAACAGCAACAAGCCTTTCCTGCTGTTGCCCGAAGACCGTAAATATCCCATCCGCATGTTCGATGATCTGTCATACCGCCAGGTGACGCAAGGAGCCACAGGCGAGTTTTTCGGTGAAGCGGATCTGAACGAATACTATGTGCTGCAACTGGGACTGTGGGCATTCAAGAATCCGGTGAACGGAGTCAAAGTAACCTTTACCGACCTGAAAGGAAAGAACGAAAGTATACCTGCATCGGCTCTTACGTGTTTCAACACGGAAGGAACCGACTGGCTGGGACGCCCGATACATCCGGAGGTAAACGTCGATAAAGGCCGTGTACAACCTTTATGGATCGGCATCCAGATGCCGGAACATGCCGGCAGAGGGATCTACCGGGGCACGGTCACCGTGAGCGACCTGAGCGGTGCTTCACAGGAAGTGAACATAGCCATTAACCTGTCGGACAACGTACTGGTGGACAAAGGAGACGGAGACTTGTGGCGTTTGTCACGTTTGCGCTGGCTGAATTCACAGTATGCAGTCAATAACCGGCCGGTGAAGCCATTCATTCCGATAAAGGTGGCAGACCGTACAATCAGCGTGCTGGGACGCAGCGTCACTGCCGGCGAACTGGGACTGCCGGCTTCCATCCAGAGTTACTTCACCGAAGAGATGACTTCCATAGGCAAAGAACCCAAAGACATTCTGTCACAACCGATGGAATTTGTCATTCGCCAGAATGGAAAACCACTGCCCGTCGCCATCACTTCACCGCTAAAGTTCGGCAAGAAGGAAGACGGAACGGTAAGCTGGACCGCTACCGGAAAAGCAGGGGCACTGGACATAACAGTACTTGCAAGTATGGAATTCGATGGTTTCATGAATTATCAGATCAAAGTAAAGGCTGCCGAAAATACATCGGTAGACGATATAGCCCTGTTAACTTCCATGCCGGCAACAACGGCCAAATATCGTTTGGGAATGGGTTATGAAGGCTCATTGCGCCCGAAAAGCGATCAATGGAAATGGAATGTGGAACGGAATCAGGAAGGTTTCTGGTTTGGCGATGTAAACGCCGGCATGCAATGCCTGTTCCGTGCAGAGAACTATCGCCGTCCGCTAAACACAAACTTCTACAAAATGCAACCGTTGAACATGCCTCCATCCTGGTTTAACGACGGTAAAGGCGGCATCAGCTATAAAGAGAAAGGAAACCAGGTAGACATCAAGACATACAGTGGCAGCCGCACCCTCCAAAAGGGCGAAGAGCTGAACTTCGACTTCCTGGTACTGGTAACTCCCTTCAAGCCCATCGACACGATGAAGCAATGGACCGACCGCTACTACCACGGATACCAGCCTGCCGAGAAACTGAAAGAGGGCGACGCACACGCCTACCAGGCTGTAGACGTTGTGGGAGAAACAGGAGCAAACGTTATCAACCTGCATCACGGCAATGCGGTGAATCCGCATATCAACTATCCTTTCTTCCGCCCTGCCTTCATGAAGCAGTACGTAGACGAATCGCATGCCAAAGGATATAAAGTGAAAATATACTATACGGTACGCGAACTGACGAACCATGCACCGGAGCTGTTTGCCCTGAAGAGCCTTGGACACGAAATCTTCTCACCGGGCAAGGGAGGAGGCTATGCCTGGCTACAGGAACATCTGGACGGCGACTACATCGGAGCCTGGTTTGTAGATGCTTACAAGGATGCGGCAATCGTGAACACCGGCATTTCGCGCTGGCACAACTTCTATGTGGAAGGACTGAACTGGCTGACAAAAAATGTCGGCATCGACGGAGTCTATATCGACGACCTGGCTTTCGATCGTAACACGATGAAACGCATCCGCCGGGTACTGGAAAGTAACCGTCCCGATCCGCGCATCGATGTCCATTCAGCCAATCAGTTCAATCCGGCCGACGGTTACATCAACAGCATATTCCTTTACATGGAACACATGCCTTACCTGGACCGCCTTTGGTTTGGAGAATACTTTAAATACGAAAAGTCACCGGAATACTGGCTGACAGATGTATCGGGTATCCCCTTCGGCATGATGAGCGAAATGTTGCAGGATGGCGGCAATCCTTATCGGGGCATGCTGTACGGGATGACCGCACGCGAACCAATGGAATCCGTCCCCTCACAACTCTGGAAGGTGTGGGATGCATTCGGCATAAAAGACAGCCGCATGATGGGCTATTGGGTATCCTACAATCCAGTGAAGACAGGACGCAATGACATCCTGGCAACCTCGTTTGTGAAAGATGGCAAAGTAATGATTGCCATTGCCAGTTGGGCAAAAAAAGACAGTGATATAAAACTGCAGATAGATTGGGAGAAACTGGGCATTGACGCTGATAAAGCCAGGCTGACGGCTCCTGACATCAAAGGTTTTCAGGAAGGATTCAGCCTGTCGCCAAAAGATAAAATAAAAGTTCCCAAAGACAAAGGGTTCATCTTTATTCTGGAATAAAAGTAGATACATGAATGGGGGCGTGCCGAAAATGCTGACCAGGCGGGAAAGTACATCCCGGCACACCTCCATTTTTAAACTGACTCAGTCTAATTTTCGAAGCTAATATATAAAAAAACAGACATATTAGAAGAATCCACAAGATTGACAAAATTCACTTGCAGCCAATGCTACGGCCTCAGGTTCAATTGTAAAAAACAAAATTTTCCGGTATCGGATTTTCTTTCTTTTCCTCGTCATCCTCACGCTGAGAAGCAGTTAACGGTAATACTCCATAGTCCGTGTCATTATCAGCCTATTGTTGTTGATATTATATAAAAAATGTTTTTGATTCTGAGCATAAGTCCACACTGCAAGTCCTGCTCTTTATCATACTTAGATAGATGCCTTAGTAATTCTCAATAATAACATTCCCGAATATATCTTTTTTAATAATTTGCTTTTTCCCATGATTATCTTCGATTATTTTATTACCGAATATATCTGTCTTAATGGTCTTTTTATAACCTTTATTATTTTCAATGACAGTATTTCCAAAGATATCTTTTTTGATGCTTTTCCTATTACCGCGATTGTCCTCAATGACAGTATCTCCAAAGATGTCTTTCTTAATGGTTTTCCTATTACCGCAATTGTTCTCAATGACAGTATCTCCAAAGATGTCTTTCTTGATAGTTTTCCTATTACCGCGATTGTCCTCAATGACAGTATCTCCAAAGATGTCTTTCTTGATAGTTTTCCTATTACCATGATTGTCCTCAATGACAGTATCTCCAAAGATATCTTTCTTAATGGTTTTCCTATTACCGTGATTGTCCTCAATGACAGTATCTCCAAAGATGTCTTTCTTGATGGTTTTCTTTCCTTGATTAGTTACCGAATGTCCATGATTATTTCCGATAGAATTTGCACCATAACTCCCTGTTATCCGAGGGATCAGAATAAACTGAACTGTAAATAGAATAAATAAAATCTTTTTCATGATGTTTTTTTTAGGTTTGCAACAAAAGTAAAGCAGGAAAATCATACCTGATCTGTGAATTCTATAATTACTTATAGGGAAAAACCTAAATTTATATGGATTTAAACGGTAAGAACTTATAAAGTACCCCAATTCGCACATCAAAAATCAAGCATCTATACCACTAAAATCAGTACATATCGGGACATCCACTCCAGAGTGAATACTAAAATAATCTGCAAGTAACGTTTGGCAATAAGAAAACAATCAGCACATGCAAATAGCATAAGCATAAATAGAGTTTTTTTTCTTGGAAAAGCTGAAATAAGAACTGGTACCTATATAGATAAAGTGGATGGTAAAAAAATATTATTTTTTCGGCTCTGCATAAACGATATAACGTGCAGAGTCTTCTTCATCAAGTAACAAGACCGCATTGGTATTATCCGTCACCCATTATAGCACACGGATAAGCATTCGGATATTCTTTTTGCTCAGAAAACAAATCGTTATACAGTCGAAATATCTTTTGTTTATCCTTCTTATCTTCATAAGTAGGTTGTGAATAGAGTAAGCAGAGGTAATTGTAAAGTGAATTGTAGCTATGACTCATGCATAATAAAATAATCCCTCAAAATTTAGGGACGATCCCGAATTCAGATATGATCCTTTACTCCCTTTTCTTTAAGAGGTTCCTGGCGTTTTTTTTAAATTTCCCTAATATCATTGATTATCAAGGAAATTAGCAAATACAGTTCTTACATTCGACTAAATTAGTCTTGATTTAAATTATATATCTATTTCTTTAATGCGTTCCAACTGCCTATTTAGAAAGTAGTCAGAATACTTAGTGTAATCCCCCGTTTCATAAAATCGAATCAACCCTTTCCTGTAATTCAAAATATCAGCATCTTTTGCTGAATATACAGGAATAATATCAGCATTCATCATGACAACACTTTCTATCATGCGAGAAGTTCTTTTATTCCGATCTATAAAAGGTTGCAGCCGTGCAATATTACAATGTAAGAAAACTGCCTTTTCCAATGGATTAGTATAAACGTCTTGCTCATATAATATCTCTCCCAATTTACTTTTTATTTCTTGCAAATCTTTTGGAGGAGCATAATCAGTACCGCTGATCCTAACTGCACGTGTCCTTAAAAAGCCTGATTCCTCATTAGAAACCAAACCTGTGGAAATAGATTGATGAAGTCTGAAAAGAGTACATTCATCTATAATCTCCTTATTTTTCTCTTGATGAATATATTCCAGTTCGGAAATGAATGTATTATATAGATTTTTCAGCATTTTAGCATCTTCATATTTCTTTTCGGAAGTGATGCCGTCCTTAAGCAATGCTTCTGTTTCAACATAGGTATAGGTATTACCCTCTATTCTCCCCGAATAATAGCACCATACAACAGCCAAGTCTTTTATCTCGCTTGAGTAAAGTTCCGACAGTTTAGCCAAAGGGCTTTCAAGAATGAATGTTGCTTTTTGGCATTGTTCCTTATTGAAGATATGTTTCATATATCCTATCTATTGCTTAAAAGAGAGATTTTATTTCTCGATTTCATTATTATGCAAAACTACTAAAAAGTACTTAGATACAGCACACTTCCATTATAAAAGTTCTACTCTTAACACCCACCTCTAAGTTTTTGGCACACGCCACATCCTTGTCTATATAATCAGTGAAAATCTTTCCCAATCTTAACGCATAATAACACACGGCCTTTATATCCGGGAATTGCTTGAACAGGATTCCAGCCCTCCGTTTTTGGCTGTCCGTCCACTTGCCCGGTGCCTTGAACAGCAGATACCGGCTTCTAGCCAACAATTGCCTAAGAGTATCCCCGTTGCTAAAGACCTCCGGCTCATAGCTTTCTCTCTTTGCTCTGGCCTCTTTTCCAATCGTGACTATAGGTCTGACCTGTTTCAGGATCTTCCCAACGACGACGTTTGATACGAAGGTATACTGCCTTGCCGCGAATGGGGAAGTCTTGTACTTCTATTTCCGGAAAGAAGCCTTTGGAATGAAGATGTAAATGGGAGTATTTTTCAGGAATCGAAGACTTTTCCTCAAGGAAGAGGATGAAGCAAGTTGCTCAGGAGACATGATTGACTAAATCAAAGTAAGCGAGTATGCCTGAAGGGAGGAACATAGTCAAGATTTTTACGGTGAGCCCCTTCTAATGCTAAAAAGAAAAAACTCTTGTAACACATACTGAAATTCAGTTAGTTACAAGAGTTTTTTTTAAGAGGTTCCTGGCGGTCACTAAATACCGTTGTCTAATGATACGTTATGAAACCTTCCATTTCTTGCTACTAATTCTCCAATTTTATTTCTCCCTCGCATTCAGTCGCATAAAGTCTCATAGTGAGTTATCAAAACGGTCTTGATATTGGTCCCAACCACAATAATAGTTCTCAATTACTCTAAATTTATAAAAACTTCAAAGAATTACCATAAATATCAGAAAAAAATAGAATGCCTATATAGAAATATAACTTGTTGATAGAAATTTATCCGATATTTTTAAATATAATTCATCGATATTGCCTATTTTTGGGAACTTTATTAATTCTATTTACAATATCACAAACCATGGGAATATTTTCAAATAACAATTCAACGAAGAGTATAACGACCAAAGATTTTTATTTTGGAGCACCTGAAGCAGAAGGGGAAAATATAAGAGGTCAATCCTTGACTGATTATTTTGAAGACTATCTGGATATTCTTGGAGAATTACAGAAAGGCAAATTTATATTTGTTGGCAGAAAAGGAGTTGGGAAATCAGCAATTGCTAAATTTATAAAAGACAAATCCGATGAATCTGATGATTCATTTGCAACTATACTAAGGGTTAGCGATTTAGGAATTGAAAAGCAGATACAGTTTGAGGACGCATCGGAAGATTCTTATCTTTTGCTGTTTGAATGGTTAATTCTTATCAATACTGTCAAATTGATTGTGAATAACGACTGTGGAAAATTTACTTTAGAATATGACAAATTAAAAAAGTTTCTTGAGAAAAATACAGGTTCTGTAGAAATAGACAAATTTCAAATTAATGAAAAATTTATAAAATCAGGAGGAGAAATTAGTTTTGGTGTTTTAACTCATGCTTTTGGAGGCGTATTAAAAAAATATTTTGATGCGAAAACTTCAAAAGCTCCTTTCTATAAATTAATATCTCCTTTGAAAGATATTTTAAAGATTATCATAGAATACCCAGTAAATAAAGATTTAGAATTTTGGCTGTTATTTGATGATCTCGATGTTAATTATGATATAAATAATGAAGAAGACAATCAAAAAATTATAGAACTCCTACGGGTAGCAAAGCATTATAATAATGAAATATTCAAAAATAGCAATGCTAAAATTTTGATATTCGTGCGAGATGATGTGCGAGATTTTATTATTTCAAAATACAATGATTCTGCAAAAATTTTTAATAGCTATGAAATTGTTATCAATTGGTATAATCATAATCTTTCTTTATCCGACGAGAATAACAATCCTTTGAAGAGAATGGCAAATAGAAGGATTGAAATAAACTTTCAAAATCATAATATAGATTTTAGAGGAGATGCTTGGGCTGCACTCATTAAGAATGAAAATTATGGGACAAATTATTACCCTAAAACATCCTTTAAATATATTTTAGATTTTACGTTTTATAGACCCCGTGATATTATTACATTTTTAAAAACGATAAGTACAGAAAATTATATATATCCAATCACTTCTGATAGCTTGAAAAAAATAATTGAGAAATACATAAATACTAATGTTACTGAAATTAAAAGCGAATTAAGTTTATTTTTTAATGAAACGGAGAAAGATAAAATTTTCAGAGACCTCTTCCCTTTCATTGCTAACAATTCAAGATTGGATTACAATCAAGTTTTGGAAAAGATTGAGGATATAGGGTTTTCGATTGACAGTAAAATTGTCATGAAGATACTAGTTAGCTATTCACTTTTAATATATCAAAACCGACAAGGAGAGCTATTTTTTAGTTATAGAGAGGAAAATATAGAGAGTAATGATATTGAAGATTTTACTATTTCTCTGCCTAAATGTATATATCATTACTATAAGTCAATAAACTAATGCCATCGAATTTAGGCATTTTAAATAAATCCCGAAACGGTTGTTAATACTACTTCGGGATTCTTTGTTGTTTATTAATTGACTTTTTTGATGATTTCGATTTATTGCCATTAAAAATTGGGGTTCCATTCCTTGCGTGGACATCTATCAGCTTATCAGTGCCACAAAATATATCATTATTGTTTTAATATCGGCATGCCCCAAGAGATTTGGAACAAGAAGGACTTTATCGAGAGCTTACTTAACTAGATTCGGTATAGGCTTCATTGACACAGAAGTCTTTTATCGTCAAACCGCTTCGTTGCTGACGGGATAGAATTTCTAAGAATTCTTCTTTGCTCATTTTTCGCATAATCTTTTTTGCGCAAAGATCGAGCGAAAAAAGATACTAGACAACGGGGATTTTATCGGAGGCTTACGATCAAACCAATAAAAATGAGACTCCTATAGCTGAAGAAGAAAAGAAAAATGATGAAGTTGAAGATTCAATAGATAACTAATCAACAAAAGCGTACTCACTAATCCATTTTTATTCAAAATCAAACATATCATCTTCTTGAAGTCTCTTTTCTTGAACCTTTCTTTCAAGAGAATGCTTTAGAATTTTAATACGATCTATTAACATTAACACATACATATTCAGACCTATGTCATTAAAATAATCACTTAAACACTCATTTACTTTTCTCGTAAAATGAATAACAATACTATCATAACTTACTATTATTGGAGTTGAAAATGATTTTAAATAGTCATCATCCAAATCATTTATTGTTGCAATAGTACGTGTAGTACTCTCTACCAAGCTTGGAGTACTCAGAAGTTTTTTTTTCAATTCACAAGAATATGGAAAATCAGTAAACAATACCTGATCTCTATTCTTGATATAATATAATATAGGTTTAGCCCAAAACGAATAATAAGAGCATTCTTTGTCTTCAAAAGATGAACTATCCTCTTCTAAAGCATAATCTTCTTCATCATCCTCGCAATCTTCCCAATTTTCACCATCATCAAATATATCCTCTTCATTTAACTCATACAAAATCTTAATATTCAACAGATCCAAATAGTTCAAAACGGATTCCTCAACACTCGAAGAATCCAGTTTAGTAATAATATCTTCAAGCTCAAGAATCAAAGTTGACGTAAAATAATAATTATCAACCTCTTCACTGATTGTCCACAAATTATAATCAACATTATAATTTAAAGAGAAATACTTTTTCCTATAATCTTGTATTTTTCTATCAACAGGTCTGTGAGCCATCAAAAGGGCTATAAAATATTCTTGTAGTGACCTATGAGGAAATAGATAGTCTAATCCATCAATTATTATAACAGAAATACTAACTGTCAAATCATAAATTAAATGTTCAATATTATACGAATATCCTCTTTTCTTTTTAATAAATTCTAATTTTGAAATGAGATATTGCCTATCAAAAGTAAAACGACCTTCAAAATAGGAATAAAATGAAAACCATTTTAATATATCTTCAAAATCCTCTTGCTTTAGTTTTGTTTTTCGTTCATGAATTTCCCCTCCTTTACTAAAATTATCATGTCTTGTACATAAAGTATCAAATATATTAAAATAAAACTTACTTTTAGTATGGGGTAATTCCGGATGATTTTTAAAGGTAAAAATAAACATTGTTAGTAATAATGGATTCATCATATAATCGCAATAATCCACATTTTTAGGATCGTGAATAACCTCCATTATATTTTTCTGTAAAGACATACTGTCATCCAAAATAGACAACTGTTTTATTACAAAATCTTCAATCTGATTATTTCTAATTTTTGAGATTTTATAGTTATAAAAACGAGGCAATGACTCCACAAACGCCCCCGGACGAGATGTTATAACAAATAAATTCTTTCTATATCTATCTATGAATTGATTTATTTCATCCTTCCTCTTATTATAACTACCTTCAAACAGTTCATCATAGCCATCCAATAAAAATAGAAATTTACCATCAGAAAGTAAACGCTCTAAAATACGATCATTAGGAGATAGCCCATTATTAAAGATAATTGCAATAATATATTCCCTAAGTGAGCCATCAAAAGAATTCAAATTTCTTAACTCAACAAATATAGGTATCTCCAATTCATTATTAAGGAAATACAGAAAAAAATGTTTCACCAACATCGATTTCCCACTCCCTGCATCTCCTATAATCGCAACACAAGAACTTACATTGAAAACTGTTTTAAGATTATTCTCCACATTTATAATATACTTTTCTCCTGTAACTTTTACTCCTTTCAAATTTAACGGGAAATAAGTATCATAAAAATTCACAAGATCATTTCTATACAAAAATGTTTTAAGTTTTTCAAACTTTGCTTTTTGACCTAATGCATAATTTAAAAGTCCATCATCTAATAAATACGCAAGCTCCTCTTTGCAGTTTTTCAAAATCAACCCAATTTCTTTTCGCAAAGCAATTAACGACGGGATAGCAACAATAGGTTCTGTCATAATACTCTTATTTAGATTAACAAATATCTGAAAAAAGAATGAATAAACCGAATTTTCACTTAACTTTGTATAGAAACTATTACCAGTCTCATGAAGTTTGTATAATTCAGTAATAATTTAAATTAAAATTTATATGGTATTAACTCCAGAAGAAAAGATAATCAAAGAATTCTTGATTAAATGTGCCATAACCAAAAAGATCGTCACATATCAGAATCTATCTACAGTTGCTAATTTAGGATTAGACATGAGTCTTTCTAAAGACAGAAATACAATAGGAGAACTATTATGTAATATTTCAAGGCAAGAGCATAAAGACGGAAGACCTATATTGTCAGCATTGGTCATTACAGCAAATAAAAAGTCCCAAGGGGACGGTTTCTACAAGCTGTGTGAAGAATTAGGATATGGAGAGTGGCAACAACTAAAGCAAAATGAAAAATTTTCAAAAGAACGAATAGATGAATGTTATGAGTTCTATTCCAAATTAAAAAAGTAATTCAACCATAACAAATAGCAAAGCCTACATAATTCACCATTAAGTGTGGTCTTTGCTATTTTGTTTCTGTCCAATATTTAATCATCACTAACAAATCCCCTCTTTAAGCGATATTGCATACTGCCATTTTGTCACATCCTTAATTAAATATCGCTGACAATATTACATATCTGTATATAGAAGTTAAATAGTATTTCCAATCCTTATTCATTCTTCCTTTTAAGTATTTAATAACACTTTAGATAACAAACTAATTTCCAATTGATTAAATCATAAAAAGTAGTTCTGCATTAATAAAGGCAAGAGTTTGGCACGCTACGGAGGTGCAATCTTTGTGAACAGGTTACTGACAAGTGGTCCGATCATTTGACAGAGCGTCATATTCTGCAATCAGATAAAAAGCAGCAGAAAATCACTCATGACGCTTCGTCATATAGAAATACAACGGAACGACCCTTGAAAAGTAATAATGGAATAATTAATACGTTGAATATATGATTAAAATTAAAACATGCTACACCGTAGCAAATCCTAAATTCTCTCTTAAAGACTCTAATGCAGAGTTCTCCGCAATAAGAATGCGTGTATTTATTAATAAGGTAAGATTAAACATTCACCTTCCGGCTGAATACAAAATCAAACCATGCCATTGGGATAACGCCACAGGAAGAGCAATCGAAGATCCGAAGCGGAATCCAAACTTAAAAGGAAATCCATTATTGCAGGTACAATTGCGTAATATCAATAAAGAGATAGAAAGAACACTTAATCTCTTCATTTGGGTAATGGAAAACTTCAAGTTACACAACATACAACCAATGGCAGACCAAGTGAAAGCTGAAATGATGAAAGAGCTGAATAGAGTGCAAATAGAAAGCAAACGCACCTTTAGAGATTTCATTTCCTATATTGACTTCTTCATAACCTTATGCAGAGAGGGTTCAATTTTAAATGATAAGGGGGCAAAGCTAGTTCCGGGTTCAATACGAAACTACGTTTCAACGCAAAGTGCATTGAAAAGATACTCAAAAGATCGTAACGTGAAATTAACTTTAGAATCTATTAATATGGACTTCTATAATGACTTTATTAGTTATTTAAACGAAACCAAGCACTCTCGTGGGCTGTATCGCCCTAGTGTAATCGGTAAATTCATAAAAAACATCAAGGTGTTTATGAGATATGCAAACGAGAATGGATATACCATCAATGATGATTTCAAGAAAAAAGATTTCAAAGCGTTTCGTGAAGATGCCGAATCAATCTATCTGAATGAAAGCGAATTAGAGAAACTCTATACTTTAGAACTCCCAGACAATCAAGCACAGGTAAGAGATGGCTTTCTAATAAGTTGCTATACAGGACTTAGATATAGTGACATTGCCCGTCTTGCAGCAAAGCATATTAATTTCCAAGAAGAGACTATTACAATTGTTACTCAAAAGACAGCCACAAAAGTTGTTATCCCAATTCATCCCGTTGTAAAAATCATCTTAGAGAAATATGGCAATAAGCCCCCTGTAATACAATGTAACCAAGCAACTAATCGTATGCTTAAAAAGATATGTCGCAAAGCTGGAATTACTGAAAAGATTAATATAATGGAAACAAAAGGAGGAATACGGCAAGAAGTTACCTATGAAAAATGCGAAATGGTAACATCTCATACAGCAAGAAGAAGTTTTGCTTCCAACGCTTCAAAGAAGGGGATCCCCTCCTTAGCAATCATGCAGATTACAGGACATAAAACCGAGAGTAGCTTCATGCGTTACGTTAGAATAACCAAGGAAGAAAATGCAAAAATGCTATTAAATCATGATTTTTTTAGATCAACAATCTAGTTTTACAACCAAAATGTTAATGGTTTAAAGCAAGTACAGTATCTTAGAACAAAATATTATATTATGGATTCAACAACGTTAAAAGAACTACTAAAGTATGATGGGGCAGAATTTCCCAAGAAAGAAATAAAACTCCCTCTACAGTCAGTATGGGAGTATCTGGGTTATCTTGAAATTTCCCTTGATTGTTTCAAATTGGCAATACAACATTTAGATGCTGATTTTTTTATGATTACTTCTCAAATAGGCTTCTTCTCCAAAGAAAAAATAGAGGATTTCATAAGTAATAACGGGTATCAACAATGCAATGAAGAAATCTGTTCTTTTGAACTCTTTAACAAACAGATATATTACGATGGAAATCTACTTTATAAGTTGTCATGCGAAGATTTGATGGAGAAGTATCTTCTTGAAGAGCATAAACAAATACTTGGATATGATGCATTAAACGCTCCCCTAAAAAAGAACATAATTGAAAACGGATACTACAGAATAGATGAATTTCCCCATATTAAAAATCAAAAATATAAAAATGATTTTTTCAGATTCTTTACAGACAAGGAAATATTCCAAGAATTGTATGAATGCGCAAAGTCTGAAAAGAAAGAAATTACAGACTTTAGTACCTTATTAAATAGCAAACTTCAACTGCTTAACAGCAAGCTATGTGGATTCTCCGAAGAGCTAATCTCACATTTAACTAATCAAACCTTAATTCATTGGTATATTCTGCTACAAAAACACATTGGAAATGCCATGTCTTTATTAACAGATTCCTCAGTCAATAAAATAGATACAAAACAAATAGTTTATATTATCAAATCTTTATTTGAGTACTATTTAGATGTTGACACAAAAGAAGTTCCTTTCGTTGAATTTACCAGAAACTTAGTTGGAACCACCTACAGTACAGCAGAAAAATATCTCCGTTCTCCTACAATGGGTTATAAAGAAACACCTTTTACTAATAATTGGATAGAAGTAATAGAACTACTGGATAAATTGGATACAGAAAATCCAAAAGTACGGGAGTTTATTCGATTCATTCTTGAAGAAAAGTATCGTCAGAAAAAAGGATTGAGCCATGATTTGCAAACAAAAATAAATGGCTTCATCGCAAAATACCCCTAATCTAACGACATTCCATTTTATAAACTACACGATGACATATCCTCACACGGTATGCCATTTTTATTTCTATAAATCAAATACTTACCTAAAGCATTCGACTTACTTCTACATAAACCTTTTTTTGCCTCAGAATAAAACTAACGAAATTCAGAATAAACCAGCCATTTTACGGAATAAGCTTATCCCCTGTAAACCTGCACTTTGCCATACCTTTGCATCGTTGAAGTTGCGCAACTCTTCAAATCAAAACGATTAATAATAAAAAATAGAAAACAGATGAAAAAGAAAATCTTTATTCTTGAAGACCCAGAAGAACTGATGATCCAATTCGGTTCACAGGTAAGGAATACTATCAAAGAAGAGTTAGCCGATGCCCAGAAGAGAGCAACAAAAAAATCCACTACTAATACTTATATGAGTAGACAAGAAGTCTGCGAACTTTTACACATATCTTATTCAACTTTACATCGGTGGGTGAACTTAGAGATTCTGGTATGTTACAAAATTGGTAGACGTTCTCTCTTCAAAGCAAAGGAAGTTGAAGCTACTTTAGTCAAATTAAACGTGGGAGGAGGGCTTGGATATGGATACCAAACAACAATCAACTTCTATGCTTGAAATGGTAACTCAAAGTATTAACAACTTTGAGCAAGCTACTCAGCCAACTATACTGCCGACCTCTTCAAGTCCAGAAGAAGTTATAGAACATCTAATCAGTTGCGCTCGTCCCATCGATTTTGATGCGATTGCAAATAATCCGGATGGTAAAAAAGCCAATGTAATACAAAAAACAGTTATAACAATAGACGAATTCAAAAAGATAGCTGACCAAAATAACCGCAATATAACAATTATAAAAGGAGAGATATTCATATATAACGGAGTGTATTGGCAGAATCTTGAAGAAAATGAAGCCAAATATCTTCTAGGAAAAGTGGCAGAAGCAATGAACTATGATTCCATTGATTCACAATTCTATCGCACAAGAGATCGCTTATATAACCAACTGCACTCTGCCGCTTACACCCCAGAAGATTCTTCTGAAACCAAATGTGAAACAGTACTCGTCAATTTCCGCAATGGGACATTGGAAGTGAACGAAACGGGCGCAATTCTTAGAGAACATAGACCAGAAGATAAATTGACCTATTGCCTAAAGTATGATTATGATCCAAATGCAAAATGTGATAAATTTTATACATTCTTAAATCAGATGCTTCCGGATATAGAATCGCAAGTTATCTTATTTGAATATTTGGGATATACCTTAACCAAATACTTAAAACTAGAAAAATTTCTTTTACTTCTCGGGGAAGGGAAAAACGGTAAATCTGTTATCTACGAAATAGTACGAAAATTATTTGGTGAAGAAAATGTATGCAATTTGTCACTAGAAGAGGTTACAAAGGATAAAGGATATTGCAGAATAGACTTGCATAACAAGCTACTAAATTATGGTAGTGACATTGGGGGCAGATATGACCCCATCGTACTAAAAAAAATGACTTCGGGTGAGCCTATATACGCACGGGCAATTAGAAAGCAGCATATTACGATGTGCAATTATGCTAAACAAATGTATAATGCCAACCAATTGCCTAAAGAAAGCTCTGAATATACCCAAGGATTACTTCGTAGATTTTTAATTCTAAAATTCACTATAACGGTAGAAGACAAAGATGTAAACGTAAACCTTGCTAAAGAAATTTGCGAAACTGACCTCCCCGGCATATTTAATATGGTACTTGAAGGTCTCCAAAAAATTCTCAAACAAAAACGTTTTTCCCCATGTGCTGCTTCCGACAAAATCTTAAACGAATTTGTAGAAGAAGTAAATCCTCTATCCGAATTTCTCGAATATGAAAATTACACTCATAGTACTAAGAGCTATATGGCGTTAAAGTTTCTGTATGACGAGTATGCCAACTTTTGCTCACGCACTCGTACTATTCCAGTTGGTTATAAAGTATTTTCCCGACTACTTAAACAACAGAATTTTAAAGTAGAAGCTATCGGTGGAAAAGCACGGCAAGTATTTATAGAAAAACAAAATTAATAACTTAAATCGTCATTATCGTAATAACCACAGTATGGAGCATTACGATAATGACGATAATAAATGATAATCTTGAATATGGAAAAAGAATATCGCTATTCTTTAGATAACAGAAGGGGCGCTAATTTCATACATATTTGCCCCAACTGCGGAAAACGTGAGTTTAAAAGATATATAGACAATACTACAATGGAATACATTGCAGAAGATGTAGGAAAGTGCAATCGACTTATCAAATGCGGTTTTCATAAGCCCCCTAAAGTACATTTCCAAGAACATCCAGAAGAAAAAACAAAAAGGAATGAACTATACAGAAAAAAAAGGCAGCCAAAATCCCCAATTAATATCAATGAAAAAGACTATGATATAATTGATGAAAAATACGTTAAGATATCAATGTGGAATAAACGATACATTAACACATTTACCATATGGCTTTTCAAATTAATAGGAAATAACCCTCATTATGGCATAGGAGTAATCAAAGACGTTGTACAAAAATACTATTTAGGTGGTTCGCATAGAATCAATGGAGCAGTAGTTTTCTGGCAGAGAGATTATAACAACCAAATACGTACAGGAAAAATTATGCTTTATAATCAACGAACAGGAAAGAGAATCAAAGATGAAAATAGACCTAATATGATAAACTGGGTTCATTACTACCTAAAGAAAGAGCATAGGTTAAAAGCAGATTTCAAACTAAAGCAATGTTTCTATGGAGAACATCTAATTAAAAAATATCCTAATGCGATTGTTGCTGTCTTTGAAAGCGAAAAAACAGCCATAGTAGCCTCCATAATATTTCCAGATTTAGTTTGCATCGCAAGTGGAGGATTAGGAGGATTGAATTTACAAAAATGCAAGGTATTAGCCCACAGGCACGTTATTTTCTTTCCCGACTTAGGATGTTACCAGCAATGGAAAGCTAAAGTTGAAGGTATATCCAAACATATCTTCTTTGCAAGCTACTCTATAAACGACGTATTAGAGGATAATGCAACTGAAGAAGAAAGAGCTGGTGGGTTAGACCTATGCGATTACATCATTAAATCATTGACTAACAACAATTAACCATATTATTAATTTCAATTTTTTAAGTTATGAACAACAAAAATAAATCAAAGAGTGAGAGCATTCAAGAAATTCTAGATGTACTGTGCAAAGAAAAGGTAGCACGGTGTTACTCAATAGACAGTAATTGTGACTTTTTTTTACCTCTGAGAAGAAAAACGACAAAGAGACTGCATGGCTCTTCAATATCTTATCTGATAGATTATCGATTCCTAATGGAGAAGTTATAGAAATGTCGGATACAAACATCACAATTTGGTCATCTAAAAGTTTTAATTCCATATTGAGGGTTCTATTAAACAAAAAAAGCCAATATATCATATAAGCACATCACCAGAAGAGCCTACCGAGATAAAGATATTAAAGTGGTCAGAGTATAAACTACTGCATGAACCATGTAAAAGACCACATCTGACTACAAAAAACGATTTGCTTTTTATGCCTCATGGTTTCAGAGAATCTTGTCAGCATAGCAAGTTTAATACTTATTTGGAAGAATCCAAAACGATAACTCGGCTTACTTAGAACACCGCTAAAAGCCGGAGTCAAAATATTACTACGAGAAAGGGCTGGGCTATTCATAGTCTGGCTCTTGCTGTATTCGCTCTAACAAGTTGGGTTTTGGAATTCAATTAGGCAACCTTGCTAATAAATATTATAAAAGTTAATATGAGCAATTTAGACAAGACAATTACATTTGACACAGTTAGATTCGTTACTTATAGTGAGTATATATCCGATGTAAATGATGAATTCTTTGATAATGATATAGACTTAGCCAGTGGAGAAGCAAGAAAAGTAGAATTTCATTCTCGTAAACACACAGATATAATTCCTTTTCAATTGTATATTAGAGTGAATTACAAATCTAAAAGAATGACGATAGAGTTCTCTTCTAAAATATTATTCAAAGACTATCCACTATTAATCTCTACACAAACGTTTCGGCAATGCTTACTCAATATTGAAAACCTTAATATTTGCAAATTAAATATTGATAAGATTATTGAGAACTGTTATTTCAACAAGCTACATATAACCAAAGATGTAGATTTAAAATTGACTAGTGAAATTCTTGATAGACTCAACCAATATAATGGAGAGTATAGACGATATAAATGGCACAGATACACAGATGGAATTTTGTTCACTAAAGATGTAAAAGCCGTAGATTGCAGAGAGTCAATAACCATTTATAATAAAGAAGCAGAAATTTCATTATATAGAAATAAGACATTCCTAAAGCAAACAGGTGCGGAGCAATCAATCCTCAACTATTTTCAAGGTAAAACCCGATTTGAGATAAAATTAGAGAATAAAAGAAAAATAATGAAGGAGTTAGAAATCTCCAACACAGATTTCCATTCAGTAATGAACACTAACAAAAACATCTTACTATCTTTATTCAACAAGATATTTGATGCAGATACCTCACATAAATCTAATACCATACAAATAAACAATATTGTAGACTATGGATTATGGTGCATTATCCGTTATCACAAATTCGATTTGAGAAGCATTGAGCAAGAAATTAAAGATATATCTCTTTACTCAAACAAGACCAAAGGAGCGTTAGGTAAACAAATGAAGAAAATCAAAGCAATGATGCAGATTTTTCTTAATCAAGAACATAATGCCGATTTTATCCTATCCCAAATTAGAGATAAAATAAAAAATTGATACTTAAATTGAATAACATATGACAGAAACGTCATATAAAGAATATTGCAGAAATTCTTTATTTAAAGTGATTTACAAAGAATAAAGAATTGATTTATAGAGAAATACTATTCAACAATCCCTATCCTCTATTTCTAACCACTTTAAGTATCCATGCTGTATGACAAGATATGACGCCTCGTCATAATATGCAAAAACGGAACAATTCTTGAAAATGTTTATTAGACAATGGATGTAAAATTATAAACAGAATCTAATGAAAATATACATTTCAGGACAAATTACAGGATTAGGAGTAGAGGAAGCCAAAGCTAAATTTGATAAAGCAGAAAAAGCACTGACTGTACAAGGATATATCCCTATTAACCCTATAAAAGTTAATACACCGATTGAGGGAAAGACATGGAAAGAGTATATGCTGGATGATATAAAACTCCTATTTGACTGCGAAGCTATCTTCTTGCTTAACAACTGGCAAGCCTCCAAAGGAGCAAGAATAGAATACTTAATAGCCAAAGAAATAGGAATGACAATCCTTATGGAAGCAGAACAATAAATTGTATAAGAACTATAATATATTGAGTAATATTTAAACTGTAAATACATGAATAAGAAAGAATTAACAAATGCTATTGCGGAAAGAACAGGATTAAGCAAGTTTGAATCAAGAAAAGTGCTAAATGCAGTAATAGAAATCATTACCGAAGAAATGGTAAGAAATGGAAGGCTGCTTTTGATTGGTTTTGGAACATTCTCAGTGAAACAAAAAGCTGCGAGAAAAGGAATGAACCCTAGTACATTTGCTCCGATTGATATTCCGGCTAAAAAGATTGCCAGTTTCAAGCCAAGTATCTATCTGAATTTCCTATTGAACAGAAAGAAAAGAGGAAGAAAAAAGAAAGAAGAGAGGGAATAATTTACAATACAACGATGATATAATCATAAACAAGCCTTTAGGATATGTAGTGTAACATAGATTTCAAGATTATAAATAGATTATACTTGATATTGTTTGTTCCTATTTGGCAATCTCGTAAATTTACAACCTAAAAATACAAAGAATATGATTATACCATTTAAGAATCATAAAATATTCACATTCTCTGATACTCATGGGATGCACTCTCAACTGAGAATACCGTCAGAAGCTGACATCTTGATTTGCGCAGGAGACGGAGTAGAAGGTATAGAAGAACAGGAATTATCCGATTTCCTCAACTGGTATGCTGTTCAACCTGCGCAATTACGTATATTTGTGGCTGGTAATCATGAACTGTTGTTCGATTTATGCCCAGAAGATGCACAATTGCTAATCCCTAAAGGTGTTACATTGCTGGAAGATTCTGGGATAAAGTATGATAATATTCATTTCTATTCTATCACAGCACGCCCGTGGTTACATCACAAACAAGAAATTCCATCGAGCATAGACTTTCTGATAACCCATGGACCAGCAAAAGGAGTACTGGATGAAGGTACTGGATGCTCTTTATTAAAAGATGTGATCGCTAAATACAAACCTCGTAACCATGTATTTGGGCATATTCACTCTTGTGGTAGCCAAATGATAATTTGTCCAAATACTGTTCATTACAACGTTTCTTATTTCGAGAGTCTACTCTAATTCCATAAGTGATATTGAATATCAGTAATCACTTTGACCTACAAATATAAACATTTATGCCAACCAAAAATACCATACGAAGAAACTATCTAATCATTCGTAGAATTCTACAGAATGATTATCCCAGCAAGCGTACACTGCTCGACTACATGAAACGATATGACGTAGAGATTGGAGAGAGGACATTTCAAAGAGATCTAGCTGATATACGAAGTAATTTCGATATAGAAATCATATACGATGAACAAAAGAATGGTTACTATGCTCAAACAGATAGTACATTCGATTTCGATAAATTGCTCTATTTTATTGGACTAGCTGAAAGTTCTGATATTATTCTCTCCACCGTCAAAGACAGAAACAAACTCCTAGAGTACTTATCTATTAGTCCTACCCCTCACGCAAAAGGAGTTGAGAATATCGGTCGTTTACTGCAAGCAATCCAGAGCCAAATGAGCATCCACTTTGAACATCGAAACTATCAAACAGGCAGATTAAAAGAATATACAGTCTTTCCCTATCTATTGAAAGAGTTTGAAGGAATGTGGTATCTGTTTGCATACATTAGTGAACTAAAAGCATTTCGCACTTTTGGGCTTGACAGGATTAGTGACCTTATTATTACCGATAACCATTTCCAACGAGGGAAAGTACTGGAGCTGACTGCGGATAAATTCAATCAAATATATGGGTTAATCTATGAACCGGATAACAATCCAAATGCCCCAATAGAAAAAGTGGAACTAAGATTTTCCGATACTATGTTGCATTATCTGAAAGCTCTACCACTACACCAGTCTCAAACTATAAATGAAAATATTATCACTTTGCATCTAATTATCAATCCGGAATTAGAAAATAAGATAATCAGTTACGGAGAACAAGTAGAAGTCTTATACCCATTATCGCTTAGAAAAAGAATCATACAACGCTTGCAGAAAGCGATATCCCAATACTAACGTTTATGAAAATATGTGTAATTAGTGACATTCATGGACTGACAGAATGGAAGAATATTATCAATAAGGAAAGAGGGAATGTGGACAGATTTATCTTTCTTGGGGATTATGTAGATGACAAACATAGTCTTATTTCTCCAGAAGAACAGTTAGAAAATCTGCACTCTATACTTGACTTTAAAGAAGAATATACTAACGTTGATTTGCTAATAGGCAACCATGACTTACAGTATATCGGAGGTGTGAGAAGCAACCGCTTCACTCAACGGTTATCCGATCTTATACAAGATGAACTTATAGTCCTGATTCGGGAAAAGACAATTCAAGCGTGTGTTTGCTATGACAATTATCTGTTTTCCCATGCAGGTGTAAGCCGTATATGGATGAGAGAAAAAGGAATGCAACAATATACAGATATAAACAATCTGTTTCAAACATATCCATTAGTATTAGATTTCGTCAATAAAATAAACAGCGATGCTGCCGGAAATAATGTCTATCAAAGTCCATTATGGATTAGACCAGACTCTTTAAGTAAATCCGCACTCCCTAACTACCATCATGTAGTCGGACATACCAGAATAAAGGAGATTAGCATTATAACACAGGAAGAAAGTAAGTTGATATTTACAGACACTCAACTACAACAGTATCTAATTATCGACACTGATAACGAAATTGAAGAGATAAAGCAGAATTGAGAAATTAAAAAAATAATATCATAACCGTTACAGCAATGTAGCGGTTATTTTTTTCCAGATAAATGTAATATGAAAAAAATCATCCGAGCACCGACTGAAATTGTCGTACCCATAGTCTTAGCTTTGCAAGCAAAACTGGATTAAAAATCAGAATCAAGAGAAGGGAAAAAGTCTGCTGGAGAACAATCAAAATCCTTTGCAATAAGATAGAGTTGATGTACACTATACTTGGTATCAGAGTTTTCACTCTCTACTTGTCCGATAAAACCAGCAGAACAGCCAAGTATCTCTGCCATACCACGCTGAGACACTTTCAATTCCTTCCGCTTTTCTCTAATTCTATTAATGACAAATAGATCAATATCTGATTTCATAAAACCATGTTTTTGAATTTGTAAAGTTGAAAAAAAGATTTATCTTTGTGCTTAGAAATACTAAGCAGCAAGGCTTTTAGAGATTATGAGTAAGAAAATAGTAAAAAATGGTTGGGTGTATAACTATGATGTATCGGACGAATACCGTAGAAAATACGACTGCGAACTCACAGATGTTCGTTATGTGTTAGGGGAGCAATTCGATACGGATAAACAGAATGTATTGATTTGCATCGGTATTAATCCCAGCATGGCAATGCCAAATTTCCTTGACCCAACTCTTAGGAGAGTGCAGGACTACGCAAAAAGAAGCGGTGAATATGGAGCATGGTATATGCTGAATGTCTATCCCCAAAGAGCGACCAATCCGAACAACATGGATACGGACCATACTTACAACATAGAGATTCATTTGCGCAATCTTGCAGCCATAGAAGAATTGTTGTCTACCATTGAACAGGCAGATGTGTGGTGCGCTTGGGGTGCGGTTATTGACGATACAAAACGGACATATTTGTCTGATCTGTTATTCGGAAACGAAGATAAGAACATACAAGGTATAATCAGCCTGTTCAGTGGAAGCTATCATTTCAAAGCCTACGGAGTTACCACGAAAGGCTATCCTAAACACCCTCTTCTGATAGGGAAAGAAGCAAAGTTGAAAAACTTAAATGAAGTAGGATTGAAAGGATTATCAGATAGAATTACTAATAAAATAAAAAAATAGTATTATGAAATTGAAGTATTTATTGGCTGCTTGTACAGCCTTTTTTCTTGTATCTTGCAGTAATGATGATGAACTGTCCCAACCGCCACAGCACGGTGATATTGTGGGATTGAATATCAAAGATGCAAAGTATATCTATACAAGTGGAACTAATACCCGTTCTTCTTCTGCCCAATATCGACAGATTAAGAAAGACGGTAGAGACATGGAATTATCGTGGATTGACAATAAGGGTGATACGATTAGAATAAGCGGTTCATTTTCAATATGGGATATTAATAAAAAGTATCTGATGTTTACAGGTGGGGACATCAATTACAGACCAACGTATGACGAAGATGGCTTCTTGCTACCGAACGAAGAGAGAATAGGCGGATATTCCTATCTTGTCGATAAATCCACAGAAGCGATATATGATTTAGGTGCAGGACTAAATGGAGAGAATGCCGTAACAGACAATAAGGGAAATATCTATGTCATGGCTAACATGGAAAACAATATGGGTGGAGGAAGACTTTATAAAATTCATACACAGGATATTTCTAACTTAAAGTTAGAATTGTATGCAGATAATTCCCTTTCTTTTGTTGTCAACAATAAGGGAACTTGTTTCTATGGTTACAGATATATCCGTCCGTCGTATGGTACGCAGCAGTTTATCATTTCTAATTTTATCCCCCACACAGAATATGGAAATGCTTTTGTATCTCACGACAACGAAGATTTATATCTCACTGCTGTTAGTGGAGAACATGAATCTTACAAACTTGTAGTTAGCAAGCTAAATGAGAATAAAGAACTCCAAAGTCAAATTATGGCAGAGACGGAATCTCTTGATTATTGGGGAAGACCACAACCCAATGATATACAAGTGAAATGGAATGAACGCAGGGCTACAATGCTGATAAATTATTATGGTCGCACTTATGAATATCAGTTTGCTACAAAGGCATTGACAGAAGTTTCAGCTAATTTGAATGGATTTTTTGCCACCGATCGTTCCACTTATGTCACAACAAATGCTTTATATGCACGAAAATCTGTGGATAAATTGGATATTATAGCATTGGAGGACTACAGTATCAAGGAATTGGACTTGTCAAGCAAAGGCATTGATTTTCGTTCCATTTATACAATGGAGGGTTCGGATTTGCTATATTTTGCAGGTTTTCAATATAGTACAAGCCAATCTGTTATCGGAACGATTGATATAGACGGTAATGTGGAAATTACGGAATCAACGCCTAATCCTATTACCAACATCGTACAGATAAATTAAGATCGCATACAACAAAAAAGAAATTAATATCAAGGAAAATATGAAATTTAGAATTCTATTTTTTATTTGCATTATAATATCATCAGTTGATATAGCTAGTGCGCAGAATCTTGTGACTAAAAAAACTTATTGGGATTGGGGGAATTCCCGTTTACATGAGTCTTTTACTGTAATTGCGGGTACTGGAACAAGACATGGTTCCTATAAGGAATACGACAGGAATGGAATGTTACTAATCTCCGCAAACTACAATCATGGAGCTTTACATGGATTATGTATCGAATATTTCGGAACATCCGAAAAATATATTTCTAAATCCACAAACTATCTAAATGGGAAAAAGAGCGGAGTGGAAAAGAATTATAATTTGGGAAGTAGTGGGCACTATCTCTTGGAAGAATGTATATATAAGGAAGATGAAATGATAGAGAAAACATCCTACTACACGGATGCCAAAAATAGAGGGCAAAAGAAAAGCCATGCAAAATTAGTAGATGACAAACAATATAACACAAACTGGTTTCAAAACGGACAAATAGAATACAAAGGAATACTTCAAGTGACACCGGAAAACTATGGAAATATAACAACTCCAATTCAGTATACCAGATATAGCGAAACGGGCATATTAATTGAGAAACTAGATGATAATATCATTTCGTTTTATGCGGAAGATGGCAAAACTATCACACAAAAAGAGAACCTAAGCACAGATGTGATAGAATGTTATGATAATGGTGCTTTAACCAAATCTATAAAAGTTCTGAGAGAAGCAGGAAATGAATATTATGAGGTATCTTTATATAAAGATAACGAAGTATATTCTAAGAAGATAGTAGATCAAAATGGAAATGATGTGGAGCAATTAAGAAAAGAAAAGCTATTAGAACTTCAGTATGATTCCTTATATAACAAGCTGCAAGAAATTCTCCCTACAAAAGTTTCCATGAATATAAAAGAAATGGAGTTTGTTCGTCCTGACGTAGTATATTGTAGAAAAGGATTATATGAGAGTAGTGGAAAATCCTCGGCTTTAGAGACTGCGGTTAAAATGCATAAAAAAGAATTAGATGATGTTATTCGTCTACGCAATGAATATACGGAAAGAGGGATTAAAGAAAACGATGGAAAATATTATAAATCGATAAAATTAATAAGTGAATACATTGATAAAATCAATCGAGATTTCATGCAGAAGTATGACACTTTATCTATGATGAAAAAAATGGTAGAACAGATTTCTGACGACTTACAATGCGTGGAATGTTCTTACACTTATTATAGAGGTCAACAAGGGTATAAAGATAATGTGCCCAAAATACACAAGAATGCTTACAATGCATATCTTGCAACAACTGAATACCTTACTTTAAGCTTGGAGGGTAAAAACTTGAGCGAGACGTTGGCTATACTCCAAAAGTATGCAACTGTTAGTTCCAAAATGAGGAAATGGTATAGCAAGAAAATTACTCCTATTGAGAAATTATTTAAAAAAGCAGAGACTTCCGAAGCTAAATTGGATATTTTCTTGAATAATGATGTGGAATAAAAAACATTTGTTCTCATGTAATGAAATATAAATCAAAGTATTACATACTAACTACGAACAAGAACCGCTATAATGTCAAGTTGTAGCGGTTTCTTTTTTTCGAGAGTTACGTCGTAAAATGACGTATATGTCTTAGTTACTTTGCTCACACTAAGACTAAATAAGAAAAAGAATATGAAAAAATTGGGTATATTCAAATATGAGTATGTAGGTGAGAGAGCCATACAATCCGGTTTCACTGAATTGGATAAAATTACATTCGGATGGAAAAAAGGAGAATTAATTGTGATTGGTGGACGCCCAGCAATGGGAAAAACAGCATTAGCAATATCCTTGGTGAGAAATATCGCCATCCTTAATAGAACCCCTATTGCTTACTTTAGCCTCGAAATGTCCACTGTTCAATTCATGAATCGTTTTTTATCAAATGTAAGCAACGTGGAAATAAATCATGCAGAATTGTATAGTGAGAAAGAACAAGCCTTATTGGATGATGCAGAAAAAATTATAGAAGATGCACCTATCTTTCTGGATGATACACCAGCGTTATCTATACAAGAACTTCGCACTAAGGCATCTCGCCTTGTACGAGAACATCAAGTTAAGCTAATTATCATTGACTATCTCCAACTGATGAATACAAGTGGCATGAGTTATAGCAATCGTGAAGAAGAGGTTAGCGTAATTACTCGTTCGCTCAAAGCATTGGCTATGGAATTGAATATTCCTATTATAGCTTTCTCACAGTTAAATCGTGGTAAAGAATCACGTGAAGGCATTGAGGGAAAACGTCCTCAATTAAGTGATCTACGAGAATCCAGAACTATTGAGCAAGATGCAGATATGATTTGCTTTATCCATCGTCCCGAATATTACAAAATATACCAAGATGAAAAAGAAAATGATTTGCACGGTATGGCTGAAATCATAGTTGCTAAAAATCGTAATGGAAAGACGGGAAATACTTTATTAAAATTTTCCAGTCAATTTGCACGTTTTGATAACATAGCTGATAACATAATCCATTAGAAAGAAAGCTACAATGAGAGTAAAGTCTTTTAAGTTTAAGGTTATTAGAGATAGTGAAAGTATAATCTTGTCACTAAACTTCTCTGATTTGTCTATTGAGGTTATTCGCCAATTAATTAGTAACTCTATCAAATTGGAAGCAAACAAAGAGTGTAAATTACTATTTATTGGGAATATAGACTGCAAATTAGAATTAGAGGATATATATAACCTTGCTAGCTTTATACAATCAATTGTAGGTAAAGCATTAGTTTGGGATATTATAAATGAAGCACCCAAGAATGATGAACCGGAAGATTTGGCAGGCTACTTAATTATAGCACCCAATTAAACCACATTAGTTATGGTCTCTTAGCTGGTCTTCCATAGAAGAGGGGGTACACAATCCCCTCAATCTATATTTCTTCATATAAATCACATATAATAGAAAGAACACTTAAGGACTACGAGATTCTTGAATGGCAAATCACTTTAAATCATTTGTGCTTCTGCTGTAAACTGAATCCTAAAAATAATCAAAAGATATATTGGAAAATATTCTCGAATTTTCAAGTGGTCCCCGAAACGGTCTCCGTAAAAAATAAGCCCTCGAAAGTGCTTGACTTTCAAGGGCTTTAAAGTGATAGTTGAGGTTCCTGGCGGAATGATAAATGCACTGCTATTCAATAAATTAACAGTATCCTGATCTACAAATGGACTACTGAAGGTTAAATTTTTCATATTGCAATATTTTAATTATTTAATCGCCAATCTCCAGCGAATCTTTATCTTTCATTATCTCTTATTTTTATCCATCAATATCTGAATAGTCCTCTCCTTTTCTTGAAGCAATGCTTTTAGATGTTCTATTTCCTTATCTTTATCAGCTATCATTCCAACTGTTACATTGCCATATATGGAAGATGCACTACCGTTCCCATTAGCAATGGATTGATTCGCAACAGGCATATTATCAAAAAAATACCCAATAGACACACCCAATGTAATAGCTACTTTTTCTAAATCTCCAGCCTGCATTTTATTGAGATTTATACAACGATGTAAGTTTTGTTCGGACATACCAATATCTTCTGCTAAACGTTTTAGTCCTCCCTCCTTACGCTCACATAAATCCTTTATTTTTAATAAATTCATATTCAAACAGTTATCATTTAAACTAAAAAAATACAATAATAATTAAGCTAAAATATTTGTTAGTTACTAATATTTATTTTAGCTTTGCATCATAAATCTAATGATAATAATTTAATATTTATATAAATATGGAAGAAAAAGTAAGCAAAAAAAAGAAAGATGCTATGGCGATCCGTACTTACCTCCGAAGCCTACCTGTTTGTCAATCATCAAATATGGCCAAGAAATTGGCAGATGAATGCAAGGTACCTCTGTATACTTTCAATAACTGGAGAAGTGGGCTTGTAAAAGTGCCAGAGCTTGCAAAAGATAAAATAGAAGAGGTTATAAATACTAAGATTTTTGATCGTTAGCCCTTAAACATCACTCTAAATATAATCAACATATGGAAACAAAAATTTCATCTGCCCAAGAAGCCTATAAATTAGGAACTCAAATCGGAACAAGGGCTTTGTCCTATTAAGAAACGATGAAAACTTCTATATATCAACCATATATTATTAACTAAAAGCACATATAAGGAATGTGCCCGGTGCGAATCCGGTTATATGTTATACTTTATTTTCTCAAGCATAGAAGTTTAATTGATTTATTCATTTTTAATGCCGTGTGAAAGGACACACGTAGGGTTAAAGCCCCTGGTTAGGGATTTGTTACACAAAAGAGCCGGGATGTGAATCCCGGCAAAATGGGCCTGATGTAAGGAGGCATATCAATGTAAAATCATTGAAGCCGGGTTCGATTCCCGGAAGCCCACACTAATTTTGATCATTATGAAAACAGTACATTCACCAAGTCCGTCTCCAAGTCGGACAAAGAGACAGAAAGCTAATCTATTTACAAACGAGAATCCGGAAGCTATCGTACAAATGCGCATGCAATCCGCACAAAAAGAGCAGCACAAGGTCATGGTTCGGCTTGACAACCGCACACATGTACTTGTTGCTCCGCAAAATGTAACTCCTGAGTATATAGAAATGCTGCGAAAAAAATATCAAATTACCTACAATGCTCCAGCTCGAGGAGGAAGGAAGTAATATAGAAGACAAAAAATTAACGTACAACAATAAAGTAATGAAGAAAATACTAATAATTCTCGCAGTCGTCTCATTGACCGGCTGTAAAACTGAATATATATATCTGACCGTATTCCCTGTAAAAGGGGTTACAGAAATAACAGATACAATATATGTCGCCTCCGATAATCGCTTTAAAATGGATTTTGAGAAAGCAGACAGTATATTCAGCGTAATAGAAAAGGCTTCTGATGATGCTATGAAATCGGCTATTTTAAAATTTAAACGATGAGAATATGCAGATAAAGTATATACGATTGAAAGAAAAAGAGCATGTTTGTGATTACTGGCTTATGCTCGCCTATCGTACACTTTTACAGCGTACAAGGAAAAGCAGGAAGCGTAAAGAGTTTGCCCGGAAGATAATTCGGCTTTGCAAAGGTTCTGATAAGCGAATTATGGATATATCAGATGATTATAGATTTTGGACTGCCAAAGAACTGTATGATATTATCGTCAGTAAATAACCCTCAATACTGATTAGAAATGAATAAAAATGAAGTATTAACAGAGATAGTCACTCTTTTGAATAAGTTCGAGGGATGTAATTGCGATTATCAAGGACTATTAGAAGATGTCATTGCAGAATGCGAAGATCGCATTGCTGGATTGGAATGTGATAATAATTAATTCTAATTTATAAAGAAAGGAATATTTATGAAGAGTAAAAAAATAACCGTAATCATATCCTACGATTACGAAGATAAAAATACCGTTAGTAATGATCGGATTGCCGATAGAGTAAAAAATGACTTGTTGAAAGGCAGCAACCCCAATCACGAAAAGATAGAATCTGTTACAGTGGAAGATAACCAATAAATATAAAAATATGGATATAGAAAAAATTATTTTCAATATTGCCAATTACGGTGCACATACGTGGGTTAGATATTGGGTACAGAAAGAAATATCAGGTTTAACATTGCCTGGGGAGTACATTGCAATAAGGGGGTCTTTTTTAGCTGATAATTTGCTTACGGAAATTTTTGAAGCTGGCTTTGAAATCAAAACGATATGTTCAAAGAAAATAGATGCTGATGCATATTGTGATGTTTTATTGATGCGTAAATTGAAGTAAAACTGATAAGGAAAGAACTAAATGGAGTTAGATAAGATATACATGGAAGATTGTTTGACGGGAATGGATAGAATACCTGACGGCAGCATTGATGCGGTAATCTGCGATCTTCCTTACGGTACGACTCAATGCGAATGGGATAAAATCATTCCTTTCCCTGAGATGTGGTCTCAAATAAATCGTGTGATAAAACCTAATGCCGCTATTGTTTTGTTTGGGGCAGAGCCATTTTCAAGCGCATTGCGCCTAAGCAATATCCGTGCGTATAAGTACGACTGGATCTGGAATAAGAAACGTCCTACAGGGCAGTTAAATGCCAAGAAGCAACCTATGCGCCAGCATGAGTATATCCACGTGTTCTACTACTCACAGCCAACTTACAATCCTGTAATGCACGAAAACCGACTTCCCAGGCAATTCGTCGGAACGGTTCAAAAATCGAATAAACAAAGCGACAATTATGGTGAGCAATATGATTATCATTCCAATATAACAAATGATAGTAAATCGTACCCACGATCAATCATCGAACAAACTGCGGTTGTCGGGAATGGAAAGGAAAAGGTAGGTCATCCAACGCAGAAGCCCGTAGCGCTATTGGAATACCTTGTGAGTACATATACAAACAAAGGAGATATTGTGCTTGATTTCTGCATGGGAAGTGGTACTACTGCAGTAGCCTGCATCAATAAATACAGGCATTTTATCGGATTTGAGAAGAAAAAAGAGTTCTATGAAATGGCTGTTAATCGCATTAAAAACGTGCTTCGTGAACCAAAATTAGCAATGTAAATAACCCTCAAATTCAATTTAGATATGAATAAAAGAACAATGCAAATAGATGTCATCGGTCCAGTTGAAGGAACTGAATTGATGAAATGTAAATTGTATATTGATGGTCGTGTGTGTGTCATCGGAATGTCACAGTATGACTATGAAGAGCTAATTCGTGAGAAAGTGTTTATCCGCGATGGGAAGAGTGTTGATTCTGCTGGTGTGATAAACACGACTAACACTTTCGTTGAAGAAGATTAATATTCAAAATCGTATAAGAAGAAAGGAAAACCTATGTTTAAAGATATAATTGAATTAGATAAACAAGTCGTAGACCGGATCGTAGATAAGGTCCACGAAAACGATTTTGAAATTGAGATGGAAATGGGAGTTGTAAAGGACGGTATGGTTAAAGTCCTCTTCATCTATAAAGATCCGGAACTTCTGCAGAGCGTGATGAACGAATCCGTTACTGAAGAGTACGATCTCCCATAAACAGCCCTCTGCCAATCCATTGTAAATGGTTTCATTTGACCCCGAATCAATGAAACAGAACTGATCATGTAACTAATCCCTTGAACTATGTATTTTAATGATGATGAGATAAGACGTATCAAAGATGCTGCCACAGGACATTTGCTTGATGTTGCGCAAGACTTCCATGAACTCAAACGCTCCGGAGTGAATTACAATTGCGATTGTCCCCGGTGCAAAGCCGCAAAGAAACTCTCAATTAGTCCGGCCAAACAAGTCTTTAAGTGCTTTGGATGCAAAGAATTGAAAGGTGGAGATTCGGTTTCTTTCCTAATGTCCGCTGAAGGAATGACCTTCAATGATGCTCTTGACTACCTTGCCAAAAAATTCAATGTCATTCTCGATCAACGTCCGGTCATCAAGAAACAGCCGGCAAAAAAGATGAAAAAAGGCAGCAAGGCTGCCAAAGGTATCGATGTCGACAGTTATTGTGCCAGGATGCTGGCAGAATCAGGTCTTACCTTTGAGGATGTCACAGCAAAGGTCTATAAGACAGGAGATACACAAAGTATATTCGAACAACGTACTTTCCGTCCTGGTACCATTGATGAACGAGGAATGTTAACCACTAAGGGAGATGATGTCATCATCGAATATTATGATCTGGAAGGAATGCCGGTTGTCTTCACCCGGAAAGATAATAAAAGAAGGGACGTTGGTACTCCTCAAGAATATTATCGTATCAGATGGCAGTTTCCGGATGCCCACCTTGATAAAGAGGGTAAACCTTACAAATACAAATCCCCGCGTGGCAGCGGTACTCCGATCTATATTCCAGAGCGCATACGCAGTCTCTATAAGTCAAAGACAAAGATACCCCGTCTCTATATTCAAGAAGGTGAAAAGAAAGCGGAGAAAGCATGTAAGCACGGCATTCCGTCTATCGCGGTCAGCGGTATACAGAATCTCGGTCTTTACGGTGCCCTTCCGGAAGACCTGGTGAAGATCATCTCTACCTGTGAGGTACAGGAGGTTGCTTTTATCTTTGATTCGGACTGGGACGATATCAGCTCCAATATCCGGATCAATGATCAGGTCGAAAAGCGTCCCCGCTGTTTTTTCTATGCAGCAAAAAATTTCAAAGAATATATGCGTTCTCTCAAGAACCGGAACATCTTCGTTGAAATATTCGTCGGACACATTAATAAGAACGAAGCAGGAGACAAAGGCCTTGATGATCTGCTTGCAAATTCTCTACGTGGAAAGGAAGAAGAACTGGCCGCCGATATTGAGTTTGCCTGCAATGAAAAGAAAGGTTTAGGCAAATACATTGAGATGTTCAAGGTAACTACCTGGACAGATCATAAATTGCAAGAATTATGGGGACTCCACTCGCATGAAGTCTTTGCCGAGCGTCATGCCGACCTCCTGCGTAACCTGCCGGAATTCCTATTCGGCCGATATCGATGGAAATTCGACGAACATGGAAAAGTAATCTTGGCACAACCTTTTGACGATGATGAAAAATTCTGGAGAGAAGTCACAAAATATGATCGTAGCCAAAATGAACGTATTGAATATGAGTTCTGCTATGTCAACTCACAAAACTTCTTGCAAAACAGAGGATTCGGACGTCTCCGGAGAATTGATAAGAGTTATCAGTTCATTCACCTTGAACCGCCTGTCGTTCGTGCTATCGATGCCTCTGATGCCCGTGACTACCTGTTTCAGTTTGCCAAGCATAATTGCAAGACTGAGGTAAATGAAATGTTGATTAAAGGCGTGTCTCAATATGTGGGTCCGGACAAGTTATCCCTGCTTGAGTTCATTCAGCCCAATTTCGTTAAGCCCAACCGGGAATCCCAGTATTTCTATTTTGATAAAAATTGCTGGCTGGTCACAAGAGACTCTGTAAGCGAACTCGGTTACGAAAATATCACACACCACATCTGGGAAGAGCAACGTAAAATGACACCGGCCAAATACCTGGGTAAACCGTTGGTTACTTTTAGCCGGCAAGACAACACATTTACTTACGAACTTTCAGAGGCCGGTAAGAAATCCCATTACCTCCAGTTCCTGATCAACACCAGTAACTTTACCTGGCGAAAATCTGCTGAAGAAATAGAGCCGGAAGAAGAGAATGAAAATCGTATCCATCTCCTTAGTAAACTGTGTGCAATCGGATACATGGTTATGGAAGCGAAAGACAATAATGTGGCCAGAGCTGTCATCGGCATGGATGGCAAGCAATCTGAAGTAGGAGAAAGTAACGGCCGTTCCGGGAAATCACTTGTAGGGGAATTGATGCGTAATATCATTCCTACAGCCTATATTCCCGGAAAACGCTCTGATCTTTTTAATGATCAATTTGTATGGAATGACATTCAGGAAAACACTAAACTCGTTTTTATTGACGACGTGTTACAAAACTTCAACTTTGAATTTCTGTTCCCCAACATTACCGGGGATTGGTCAGTAAATTATAAAGGAGGTAGAAGGATCACTTTACCATTTGCGCGATCACCCAAAATGTATATTGCTACCAACCATGCCATCCGTGGCAGTGGTTCAAGTTACACGGACCGCCAGTGGCTGCTTGCATTCTCCGATTTCTATAACGATACCCATAAGCCGGTTGACGACTTCGGGGTCCTCTTCTTCTCGGAGTGGGATTTTGAACAATGGAATCTTACCTGGAACCTGTTGGCCAATTGCGTCCAATTGTATTTGACTTATGGCGTTGTCCAGGCTCCCGGCGAAAGGTTAGAGCAAAGAAAGCTGCGTCAGGAAATGGGTGAAACCCTCATCTCCTGGGCTGATGAATACTTCTCCGGAGAAGAGCATCTCAATGTCCGTTTACCCCGGAAAGATTTATATGACGCATTTTGCCAATACGACAATCAGCAACGAAAGTTTGTATCACCAACTGCATTTAAGAAGAAATTTATAATGTATTGCGCATGGAAAGGTTATGTATTCAATCCTCACAAATATGACAGTATAACCGGGAAACCTTTTCAAGTCGATAAGGACGGGAAGGCGGTTGTAGATGATAAATCCGGAGGTGTAGAGTACTTTACGGTAGGAACCGGAGCCCAACCTATCCCGGAAGAAGATAATAGCCGGTTACCACAACCGACAGGTAAACTCGTTTTCTAACTTAAACATAAAAACAATGAGTGTAAACAAATGTATTTTTATCGGCAACATGGGACGTGATGCCGAGGTCCGTACCACTGAAGCCGGTATCAAAGTAGCCCAATTTTCTATTGCATGTACAGAGCGCGCTTATACAAACAAAGCCGGTCAAACGATTCCGGAGAGAACCGAATGGATACCCGTCGTAGCCTGGAGGGGATTGGCGGAAACCATTGAGAAGTACACCCACAAAGGGAGCAAACTGTATATTGAAGGCAGATTCACAACCCGGAAGTATGAAACAAATGACGGGCAGAAGCGAACCGTTTCTGAAATCGTAGCCGAAAGTATTGAAATGCTCGATCCCAAGCGGGATGCTCCCCCACTCCCTCCGGAACCTGAGCAGAAATTGAGTTATAATCCATAAAATGACATGCCATGAACCTATCTTCTTTTAAACTGACCAATATTAACGAATTGATATCCGTATACAAAGAGAATCCGGAGCGCTTTAATCGCTTTTATAACGCAGTGTATCTGCTGCTGGATAGCATTCCGGAATGCGGAAGTATTCGTGTAATGGATCACTGTGAGGCGTCCTCCTATGACTTGTTTATAAAGTGTGCATGTTGGATTATTCAGGAAGAGACGGAACAGAAAGAGTTAACGGATGCATTACTTGAGTTTTCGGATGATTATACAATTATTCGCCGGTGCGCGAAGTTCGTAAAATCCAAATCCTGGGTTCATTTCTACTCACGACGATAAGAGTATATTATCCCAATTTATTACCCTATAAAGATACATCTTTTATTTGATATACACAACATTACAATGATAAAAAAAGAGAATAAAATATTCGTAGTCATATCTCCTGATCCCGTCGAGCGTGAGCAGTTGATCGCACGCCTGGCCGTCCGTTTAGGTTTTGCCAAGATTCCGTCCGATGCACTCAAGATCATAAGCAAGGACATTTATTCCTTTGACCTCGCAACTGCATATTTTGTGCTTTGCAGTAACTATCATTTCCGGGGTTCTATCGTCACAACACAACGGCTGTATGAGCTTGCAGCAAGAGGTATATGTGTTTGTGTAGGTGTGAAGTCACTGCCCCGTGAGTACGAGTTGGTATCTCAAGTGTTTTATCCGAATGATTTGCGATAGCACAAGTCGGAACATTTATCCGGCCGCGGTACGCATCAGCGTATCGCGGCTTTGTTTTTTCGGTCGTTCCCCCTTTACCCCCTTTTGCTTAGAAGAACGTTTTGAACAACTGTGCCTGAGACGAAGTAAAGCCGGCAACGAGGTATCTATATATTATTTTTATTTTTTCTTTCTTCTGTAAAAGAGACTACCTTAAAAATATAGAATATTTTTGTGCTTTCGTGCAGAAAGGTGCAATTCGGTATTTATTACACTATAAATCAAATATTTGAACAGAGCACAAATTTCGTACAAAAACGTACGCCTCGTACTAAATTGCACAAAATTGTATTTTGTACGCACAATGAACCAATCGTACAAAAACGTACCATGTTTCGTACAGACATAAACCAATTATAATCAACACATTATATGATAAGACTGCACGATTTACACAGTTGCACAAAAAAGGAGTACCGTTTTTGCAAGGGGGATTAGTTTGTTCCGGTAAGTCTTGTTTATGTCCGCAAAACTTTGTATATTAGCGTAAACCATTCTATGACCTAAATGATAACTACCAAAATCGAAGTTCCTCCGCATCTATGTGAGTATATCCGCGGCAAATACTGTAACCTGACCTCTGATCCGGTCCGTTTTCCCGATAACCTGAATATCTATCACGTAATATTCGACCTTCTTCAGAAGAGACCGTCAGAAGCTCCGGTTGATCGTGGTAATTTAGAAATCTGTCTGCCTGAACGAAGTATAGGTAAATCGCCAGTGACCTACAACTATTTAGGACTTCGCTCCCAGGTGATCATTTCCCGGAAAATAGAATTGATGATGTGGGCGGAGTTGCATGAATACCTGGACGAACAGAAGCACCGGTATGGAATCAAATACATTGATGGAGTGCAATTCTTCATGCGCAGATATGGAATTGATTCTCTTACGGAAGAAGCTTTTCTCAAACACTACCAGCGTTGGAGGGCAAAAGTGAGGAGAAAAGAAAAAAGGAGCTATAAAAAGCGAGAATAATTCATCGAGTAAGCGTAGTTAAATGTCCTTTTTTTGAGTGAAAAATGTTCGAAAAGAGAGAATCACAGATAGTATATTGTAAATCAACAGAATATGAATACAAACAATATCGGAGGAGTCATTCAGGCAGATTTCCTGTTCACGGATGAAATAAGTTTATTTTCAGTCATCAATCACTCAGCCGTTATCAGCCTTCACCGGCCCAATACCTGGAGAAACCTGCCTATCACCTATATGGGAGTTTCTCCAGATGTGGAAGCGGACGACACTCAAGCCGGTACGCTATACAAACAGACCCTTACCATCCGCCTGAAACGCACAGGACTGACAGATTCAGAACTTCACATCCTGCGGACTATCAATGTACGTGGTTGCGTAGTAAGATGCAAGGATGCGAATGGCAATATCCGATTGTATGGAAGTAAAGAGTACCCGCTTCTGGGAACCGTGATAGAGAAAACAGGAACCAAGGCCTCCGACCTCTCCGGAATTGAAGCCACTTTTTCCGGAAAAGGCGACTATCCTCCACTACCTGTTACAGAGTTATAACCGTCCTTCGACATCATTATATATAGCCGTATCATTGCAACAAAATAAGTGCAATGAGCCAAAAACGCATCATCTTATCAGATTCATCACTCAACCGGTACGGCTACCGGGTTCTTACTGCTGGACTTCTTCTTGAAGCTTTCATTGACAACCCGGTGATGCTGTATGGGCATTTCCGTGATGAAGGATCACCCCTATGGTGTGATTACAAAGCAATCGGATATTGGGACGATATCAAGATAGAGGACGACGTGCTTTCTGCTATTCCTGTTTTCGACAAGGTAGACGATTTATCGAAGACCATTGCCGCGAAATACGAAGCAGGGACCTTACGGGCCGCAAGTATTGGTATACGTATCCTGGCCACATCCTCCGAAAAAGAATATCTGCTTCCGGGACAAACACGCGAAACTGTTACCAAAGCAGAAATCATGGAGGCTTCCATCGTGGATATCCCGGCCAATTCCCATGCCGTGCGCTTATACGACCGTTCCTCCTCCGTTTTACTGGCAGCGGGTATGGACACGAATATTGTGCCAGCATTAACAATCCCAAAAGAAAAGGCAATGAATTACAAACCATCGTGGACCGGCTTCCTCTCTTTCCTGGGAATTTCAAAAGATAAAGCGGAAACCACCGAACTGTCTGCTGAAAACCTGGACTCTATCCATACTGAAATGGAACGATTAAAGACAGAGAACGCTACTCTTGTACAGGCTAAGACCGATATTGAAGAGAAACTAAACTCTGCCAACGCGAAGATTACAGAGCTGAACGGTTCTACATCCGGCAAGGATAACGAGATCAGTACTCTCAAGAACTCTATCACTGAGAAGGATTCTAAAATCACCCAACTTGAAGAGCAAGTGAAGAATCTGAAGAACGGTCCTACACCGGGGCATGCCGGTCTGACTCCTGAACAAGAGCCTGAAGGTAGCGGAACCCAGGAAGAGTTATCTGCTTTTTGTGACCAAAACGCAGGAAACTATCAAGCCATCACCGAGAAATTAAAAGCTGAGGGCCTGTATTAATAACCTAAACTTTAACTATTAAAAAGTCTATTCAAATGGCTGCAAATAAACTAATTGATGTCTCTAAACTGAACGAAGCACTGGTCATTTATGACCAGGCACTTCGTGCGCTGCCGTTTGCCACCCTCACCGAAGTGGCAAACCTACTGAAGCTGAATGTTATGGACCTGCAAGGCAAACACGCACGTATCAACGAGCGGCGTCGTGCCGGTGGTACGCAATCGTATAAAATCGGAAAGAACTTCGGACTGGTCGATAAACTCTTAGGTTACGAACCCTCAGTCATCGAGCCGAAAGATGTTGTCTGCATCACCAAAGAAAATTCCCAGAAGTACGATGACAACGAACTGCTGATCATCGGTGGCACTCCAGTAAGCAACACTACGAAAAAACATCCGATGGAAACCAAGGTTGCATTTACCCTGGTACGTTCGCATCTGGAAGATATCGTATATAGCCTGTTCTCTGCCGAACGGGATGAAGATTCCAACTCACCCGGCGGGGCTTTCGATGGTATTTATACCAAGATGGACATGCTGATCACTCGTGGCGATGTAAATGCGGCCCGTGGTAATTTCGCTATTTCCGGAGAGTTTGCCGCGCCAACATCAGATACAGATTATGCAGCTTACGAGAATCTGGTGGAATGGATCGGAGGGGCAAACACCTACCTTCGTTCTTCAATAGGCGGTGTACCACAGCTTTTGTGTGCTGAAACCGTATTGAAAGCTGCCCGTTCAGCATTACGTAATAAGTTACGCATGCAGGAATATCCTTCCATGCAACGCATGCTTGAACTCTTGCGGGAAGACGCCATGTGTCCGAACCTGATTGTCTCCTCCCACGAAGCTTTAGGCCAAGGTTCCCGGCTGACCCTTCAGAAAGTTGGTAACATAGACGTGGCGTTCAATACTCAGGCGGCTTCTAAATTCTGCCAGATACGTGATATTTACGAGGACCCGAACGAATGGCAGTTCTGGTTGCAAGCAGGATACGATACACGTATCAATGACTGGCATGAGAAAGTCTTCCGCTGTAACGAGCAGAAGAACGAATCCCTTGACCTGGCCGGTGACTATTGTAAAACCGGCGGAGTGCAGGTAGCCATCACCGGCACCGACAAAGGCCAATGGAGTATCCAGGGAAAAGTTGCCAAACGCGGTAACGGCCAATGCATCATTGGACTTCCTCCAGGAAAATACACCATCGAGTTCACTGATGCCGATGGCAAGACCAAACCGGCAAATACACAGGTTACAGTTGTTGCCGGTGAAGTAGCCACCGCTACCGGAGCCTATACTTAACTAATCCGGGGGAAGGGACTCTTACCTTCCCCTACATAAACTAAACAATTACCTGATTATGAAACGATTTATTCTTTGCATTTCATGCCTGCTTATCTGCTGCCTGTTCTTGCTTCCGGAAGTACAAGCGGCCATTCCGGATACCGGAAACTGGATCGGCCATCATCTTCTGACATCAGACGGTTTAACCGTTCTGGCTGCCGGCCCGGCATTTGCCCCGTTAAAATGGAATATCGGGCAAAACAACATGGGAGGTTATAAAGGACGGCTGCTCTTTATTCCGTATGACGCTCCTTCAACCGTACCAATGATTCCGGCAAAGCCTACTACGAATGAGGACCTGATTACCGCTTCAGGATCATTCACTTTTCCAAGCGGCGGAACCTACACTCAGCCGATTTACTTGTATTCCACAAAAGGGAAAGTAGGTTATAAAGCGGAAATTCAAGGCGAAACAGACGGAAAATCTTTTAAGCAGACTTTAGAGTTTTTCTTTCCCGGCAATACTCCGGGAATGCATGCTTTCAGTACACTTGTTAAGAACACTCCGGGGTACTTCGTCTTCGAAGATTCCGACGGCCAACAATTCCTGATGGGTAAACCGGGCATGTATGCCGATGTATCACCCTCCTTTGATGGTGGTAAGCTCGCCGCGGATCAGCGGGGAACTGCCTATACAGCCACTTGTGACGCAAATGAATCGGCTGTTGTTTTAGGGACACCAATCGACATGGAAGTCATTGCAGGCCTGAAACCGGCTCCAAGTTCCGGAGGTTAACATAATACATATATTTTATGACAAGAAACGAACAGTTAGAAAAATGGTTGTCAAACCGTCAGCGTAGGTACGCTGACGGTATGGAACTCTTTAACGCCTTAGCAAAGGCAAACACCAAGAGCAGCTATGGGAACTATCTTTCCCAAGCACCGGAGAATCCTCACATTTTCGATCCTCACTTTACACAATTAGTCAATATACTGACTAAAATAGCCAGGGAAATAAAAGATGCTCCTTCTGTTTACCCGGCTGCATTCGAAGAGATCCTGATCGTTCAAACACTGAATGATGAACAACGGACTCAAGAAACCGATATCCGGAAAGAGGCAATCGACCGACTTCAAGAGGAGATCGACGGACTGCATAACCGTATCAGCGAACTTGAGAGTGACACGGAAAATCATGCTGACGAACTCTCCGCTTTGAATGAAGAGTTCGAGGAGAAAATGAAAGAGCTCTCTGCTATCCGGGGCGAACTGGATGCCTTGAACACTCCGGGCGTCAAGATCGTAACAGAAGAATCCCTCACTCCTGCCTTACGTAAAGCATACGCCCGTATCAAAGAGATCGCTCCCCTGTACGCCAGTCTCCATAATGATATTGCGAATCCGGATATCCCGGCAGAGGAACGTCACCCCCTCGCAGAAGAACTCTGCAAGCTGGACGACGAACGTCGCAAACTTTGGAAACAGATTGACGATTACGCAGAAGGCAAACAGGCAACCTTAGAGCTTGATGCTAAACGTCCTGAGTATAGTGAAAATGCAGTGGTCAGAGGCTTCGAAATAGCCCGTCAGATCAAACGTCTGAAGCAGAACATTACGAACAGCAAAACTGCCGCAGAGAGGGCTGGGAAAGAGGGAAAACAGGCTGTTCTGCAGAACGCACTCGACCGGATTGCTAAATACGAAACTGAATTAGCCGCTTTAACGGCAGAATTATCGACAGAACAAGGTGAAAAGGTTTCAGGATAACTTTCCTTTGGCTTTGTGTCCCGGTTCTATCGAACCGTTCATGCACAAAGGAGACTGGGCAATACATGAAGTGTTGCCCTCTCTTTTATCTGAAATCGGACCGGCGGATATAAGGATCGCTACATTCAGTATCTCAGAGGACAGTTTACGCCCTCTCTTCTTCCTGGCCGATGATAAAAAAATTACAGGTCTGACCCTCCTGCTCGATACGACGGTAAAACGGCACAAGCTTGACTTGTTACTGTTTGCCTCCAACATCACACCACGCATACGGATTGACTCCTGTCATGCAAAAGTGTTATTGGTGGAAAATGACAAATATCAGTTCGGTATTGCCGGTTCCGCGAACCTAAACCAGAATCACCGCTGGGAAAATGGCTTCTATTTCACTTCCGGAAAGCATTTCAATTACTTCTCGGAAATGTTCGAGCAGGCATATAATCAAGCAATCAGTTACGAAATATTAGAATAGAAATGGAGTTATCAGATGAAACCTTGCAACAAATCAGAGAGATGGCCGCAGCTCTGCTGCCTCCGGCAGAAATCGCCATTCTAATTTCGCTGCCTGCCGGTGAACGCAGCTACTTCTGTGATATTTGCAGAAATCATCATCATTCTCCTATCTACGAAGCATACCATCAGGGACGCCTGCAAACAAAATTCGAACTCCGAAAAACTGTGATCAAGTTAGCCAAGGCCGGAAGTCCGGCGGCCGAGCCACTTGCTGATAAATACATGAAAGAACAAATCATCAACGACTAAATTATGCCGAAAAAAGACACAACCTACGACCGCATCGAACGCTCCCTGTTCAAAGATCGGGGTGAATCCGCTCTCCAGTTATCACCAAAGGAGATGGAGATTAAGAATCGGATGATGCTTTGTGTTAGTAAGAAAATGGAAAGCCCATTAATTGAAGACCAGGAGCTCGTTACTTTTCTCATGCACGGATGTGGAGGGCAAGCGGAACCTGTTTCCCAATCACAGGCCTATCGCGATATCAGTATGATCAACCGGCTGGTCGGTAACATCCAGTTGGCGGCCAAATCCTGGTATCGCTACATGATCGTAGAAGGAGGAAAGAAGGCATTTCAACTCGCTATCGACAACGGAGATGCCAAAGGAGCTGCCGCCGCTCTCGACAAGATAGGTAAATACACCCGTTCCGACAAAGACGATGACGCATTCGACTTCAGTCAGCTTATTCCCCCATCTTTTGAACCTTCCGACGACGTGACGACACTTGAGGGTATTGAAGTGATAGACAATCTGGAGCAACGCCGTCAGGAACTCCGCAGCTTGTGCAAAGATATGTTGACCAAACAGGCGACAGATATTCAAACCATTGAAGAGGAGGATATTGAGGAATGACAGCCCAAGCCTCTCCCATACCATCGGCATACGAACTCCGCATGAAACAGGCCAATGTGATACGGAAGTTCTTCAACAAAATGCAACGCCAGGCAATGGCTATTGCCGCACATGACGAATACATCGTTGCATCGCGTGGTACCGGTAAGTCAGAAGGTATCGACGCCCGCTTCATTCTCAGGAACGTCTGGGAAATGCCCGGTTCGTTGGGTGGAATGATCTCTCCCAGCTATGCTAAAGCCTGGGGGAATACCCTTCCGGCTATCTGTAAAGCACTCGCCGAATGGGGATACATTCAAAATATACATTATGTCGTTGGCCATAAAGCACCACCTTCCATGGGCTTTGCCAAGCCTGTCCGTCCGGTACTCGGAGACGGATGGAGTAATGCTTTCCATTTCTGGAATGGCACGGTCATGGTCATTCTTTCCTTTAATCAAGGGATGTCCGCAAACTCCATGTCGCTTGACTGGGTGATAGGGCCAGAGGCAAAGTTCCTTTCCTATGACAAGATAAAGAACGAGGTCAATCCGGCCAACCGGGGAAACCGGCAATATTTCGGGCACTGTCCTCACCATCACAGCGTATGTTACTCAACGGACATGCCCGGATCATCCATGGGACGCTGGATTCTCGACAAACAGGAAGAGATGCAGCCCCCACATATCCAACTCATTCGCAACCTGTATAAAGAACTTCAGGATTACAAACGTAAACCGCTGACCGAACACACCATGCGGATGATCCGGGAACTTCAACGTGATCTTGACATAGCCCGGAAGTTTCAGCCTGCACTCAAACCGAATGATAAGAAAAAACGGGAATACACTGTATTTTATGGTGAATATGATGTCTTTGATAACCTTGAGGTCCTGGGAGAAGACTTCATTTGGCAGATGCAGCGTGATTCTCCCCCGTTGGTATGGCGTACCGCCTTTCTGAACGAACGGCTGATGAAAGTTCCCAATGGCTTTTACAGTGCCCTGGACGACCGCATACATTTCTATCAGCCGGCTGATAACGGAAGGCTGAAGAATCTTGGAAGTAATTGGAAGCAACTGAGTTCCTGCGGCTGCCTGGGAGACGGTGACCTTGATTTTGACAAAGAACTGCATATTGCATTCGACTCCAATGCGTCAATCTCGACAGCGGTAGTGGCACAACTGGACGGGAATACGATGAAAATCATCAAATCGTTCTATGTCAAAACCCCATCCAAACTCGGAGACCTGGTACAACAGATAGCTGACTATTACCGTCCCAAGCTCAATCACGATGTAGTCGTCTACTATGATCATACTTTTACCTGGGAGTCGGGCTCCACAACAGAAACCTATGCGGATATCATTGAACGTGTATTCAAAGAGAACCGATACACTCCTGCAATGGTATATGTCGGACAGGCACCCAAACATGAATGGAAACACCTCAATATCGATCTCGCATTGAAAGGTGATCCGCAATTCCTGTGGATTCGTTTCAATCTCTATCAAAACGAGTTCCTCAAGATCGCCATGGAGCAAACCGGTATTAAGCAGGGTAAAAACGGTTTTGAGAAGGACAAAGCTCCGGAAGGTACTGACGATACTCCGGACAATCCGGATCAATACAAAACCCATGTTACGGATGCCTTCGACACATTATGGCTCGGCATGAATTTCTACTTCACACGTCCGGGAACCGGCACCGGAGGAATATTTTTCCTCAATCGGAAATAAAATACCGCTTTTCGTAATTGCTAAAATTACGTCAAACAACCGCCATTTCAGGCGTTTAAAATCCCGCCCTCTCTGCCAAAAGAGCAATCGGCGGACTCCGCTTCACCCCGGCGCAGCCGGGCGACGCAAAAGCATTCTCCCCCCTCTCTCAAGGTCTGTCAGAGTGCTTTTGCTGCCCGCTCTGCCACTTTTTCAATCATTCCAGCACATTGCCCGTCTTAAATAAAACAATCTTATTTTTGCTAATTTCCACCTTTACTTTATCTCCTAACTGGAAACCGTATTTTTTTAAATACTCTCCTTTCAAATTAAACCCGATTGTGCCTTTACCATTTTGCGGAAGTCTGACACATTGCAAAACTTTCTCCATATTACTAACATTTAGGGGTATAACGTACAAAATTGGCGGGAATCATGTTCTTTACCGGCTGTATGATCCCTGTCACCGGTAAAGGCTTTAAATCATCCGCACATGCAGGCGGTTGGTTTATTATTCCGGCTTCCACTTCATAAACGGTCGGTATCTTGGTTACACTATCAACGATAATCAACCAACGATGCCAACATTGATCCGTCAAGGCATTCATGTGTAATACTTCCCCGTTTAAGCTGTTCAGACACAAATTAATGATAGTCATGAGACAGCAGGTATATGAGATATCAATCCCGACAAAAGTCAATGCTCTATCCTTTTGGGCTGCTGATAAAAGGAGTCTTCCGCTACCGCATGCAGGGTCTAATACCCTCCGATCTCCCTGTTTAGGCTGATCATTTACTTTAGGAGCTGTTATCAATTGGTTCATTAATTCACATACCCCAAACGGTGTAAAAAACTGCCCGTTTTGGGCGTTGCTTAAAAACTCTTGAAAATAGTCTCCGAACGGGTCTACCAGTGGTTGCCTGTCCATCTGCATAACAAGTGCGGCAAAAGCCTGTGAAAACAAATCCAGTTCTGTTTTGTCATAGGGCTTTATCGTTTTGAAATAAAGTTCTTCCTTACGTCCCATTGAGAGGCAACAAACGACTATTTGCAGAAAGTCATTAAATACCTTTTCCCGTCCGTGTTTTGGGGATAGCTTTTCCAAATACTCCCCATAAGTAGTTAAATCATTGTTTTTCATATACCTGCAAATTTGAGAATACAAAACAAATCGGATAGAAATTCATTGGGTCATTATCTTCTCCCTGTGCTTCTTCTACTTGGGTCGTCTCTACTTTCTTAGGTGCACCCCAAAGGCATAAGGCATGGGAACCTTTTTTAATACTCCTGCCCTCCTTATTCCACTGTTTCAGCGTTTTAAGTTCGGTGTGCCCAGACTGTGCGTATATCGCTTTCAGTCCATCGTTTACCGTAGGAATAGCAGCCTCTTTCACCAAAATTTGAAGCGGCTTTGATAAACCTTTTAATATTGTGCGTTTTTCTTGAATTGTTTTTGCAGAATCAAAAATATTTTCCATCTTTGCAGTACGTTAAAAATTAAACTTCGGTTTGATTTTGTTCCCCCTTCATCGGTGCAACGATGTAGGGGGATTTTGTTTTAATTTAGCCGTTCCAATTCTGAACGAATTTCTTCTTCGGTTTTCGCCAAGTGATTATTTAAATCTAACATCCAATCAGATAACAACTTACCAATTGCAACGGGATTACTTGTAGAAATGGAAAGCCCTTTTGCGTCTACCAAAGTAAGTTGGGCATTATTTTTATCATGTGAGATAGTAAAGCTTTCAAGCTGTTTCCGCTTTTCTCTCACTTCTTGATATTTCTGACGGAGCAGATAAACACGCTCCGCCTTTTCGGTGAGTTCATCAATACTTAGACGCTTATTGGGTGCGGCTACTACGGAAGAACTCTCTTTCTTGGAAGTTTGAACGGGAGTTTCAACTTTGCCCGAAACCTGTTCTTTCGTTTCTTCTTTCTCGGTTGGAAGGGATGGCAGCACAATTAGAGGGGCTGTTTCATTCTTCTTATTAGCTACATTACTTAACACTACGGCTTTAGCCTCTGCGCTTTTTGCGCTCGATACATTTTTCATTTTGTTTTACGTTAAAAATTAAACATTTAAGTGATAGGAGTGCAACCCTATCCCCTTTTGATTACATTACAAATATAACACTTTTTTTTCACATACAAAAACGCAAACATCTGTAAAACAACACATTAAATACATACCACAAATAAATATTACACATCACACACAGACGTTTGCTCTCTTGTCTCAAAATTATTTTTCCGACATCCGAATCATTTTTTCAAAAATCAAACCGCATTGAGTCAACAAAGAGATACTTTTGGGAAGAAAAAGCGTAAACCCATAATTTATGTTAACGAAATTTTAAATCTCAGAAGATTCCCACGGCAAAAAAAATAAAATACTGATTCACAAAGGAAAAAGGGTCTTAAAGGGGAAAAATTTCCCCTTTATCCGTCGGAAGACCACGCACCGCCCTCGGAAAAAGTTTCGCCTCAAACTTTTTTTTCTCTCTTATATGCTGCCCCCCTCCTCAAAAATCATCGCACATGCGATACCGCTCCGGCACATTGTGCCGTTTTTCTGTCCTTTACGTAAGCGCTTGTACACAATACATTTGCAATAAAAAAGCGATGAATGAGATTCTAAATTATATCATGGTCTTTCTCTTCGGCGGCGGTTTAGTCGGAACCGCCACAGCATTTGTCACTATCAAATACACCAAGAAACGTGCAGAAGCTGATGCAATGAAAGCGATGCAGGATGTCTACCAGGAAATGATCACCGATCAAAGAAGTTACATCAACTCACTCAAACAGGATAAAGAAGATAGTGAGGCACGCTGGGAAAATAAAGTTGAAACATTATCCAAACGTATTGAGACTATGGATTTGAAAATCAACGAAAACAATCGTTTGATAACAGAGCTAAAAACCATGAAATGTACCGATTTAATTTGCCAAAACCGTAAACAATGAAACATCATGTACACCTTATCATTTATTTTGCTTGCATTTCAGTTGGTATACTGCTGTGTGCTTGTCGTTCTTCTTCTCTACATTCTAATCAATTCAAAGAGAATGGAACTTTTCAGCATAATTACAATGAACTCAATACCGGTACTGGGACCATTGCCTCACAAGTCAAAACCACTAAAGACGAACACGGTTCATCCTGGAAGATCACGTACCATTTTGACACGGCACAAACACCCGATCCCACAACCGGCCTACCCCCACTATCGGGTATCGAGATTGAAGGGAGCGAAAAACAGAGTAAAACCGCGCAGGAAAGTAATGACACTGTACACTCTTCGAACAGCTCTTCAAAGAGAGAGATATCCGGTCAAACCATACAAAGAGAATCCGGGACAGAGACCAAGAAAGATAGCAAAGTAGCAACCGGTACGGATGATGGCATAAGAAACGGCCTCAGTATCGGGATACCTTTGCTTTTTATCATCATAGCACTATCGTATTATGCCAAGCGACAGAATACATCAAAGTAAAGTCTGGGAACTTATGGAGCAACGGAAAGAGGGTAAACCCATTGAGTTCTCCATTGAATTTTGCAAAAAAAGTACCGGTGAACTCATTACCTACGAGCGTGCGGTACTTAGTTCATTTCATAGTAGCGGAAGCACTGTCAACATACTTCAAATAGGTGAGTATGCTCCCAGGAAAATCCGGAGATGTCTGATTACACGATTTAATAACATCAAAGTTTATTTCTAATGAAGAAGAAACAACCTGAGCCCCAATTATTTCAAAAAGGATATGAAACTTATGCAGTCACCAAAGGCGGAAAAGGAATCATAAAGTTCAGTGATAATAGCGATATCACAACTGACCGGGAGACCTCTACCGTTGAAGTAGTTCCCAAAGGGAAAGAGGCTCCAATAAAGTTTGTTCCCAGAGGGCGGAATAACAACATGATGTATGACATTATGAAGAAGATCGGAGCAAACGTAACTGTCGGCAGCAATGTGGAATTCAAAAACAAGGTAGTATATGGAGATAGTGTCCTCGTATATCGTAAATACCGGGATAAGGAAACCCGAAAAATCATCAAAGAAGAAGTCTTGCCCGAAGAATACCCGGATATATTCGATTTTATAGAAAACAACGACATACCATTTATCCGGATGGAGATAGCGAATGATTTAGTGATCTTCTACGATGCATACGTCGAATATATTTTTAATCAGGACACTCAGCCCAGACTGGTACAAGTAAAGGCAAAGGAAGCAACCTGTTCACGTATTAGCGTAATCAATGAGAAGACCGGCAAGAGTGAATATCATGGTTACTCAGCCAAATGGCATGAAGGTATGCCGGATGATGTAATTGCGACGCCACTACTGGACCGCCAGGCACCTTTGCGGGATTTAAAGACACGAATGGGTTTGTTTCCCAATGAAAAGGGAATAAAAGAGATCGTCAAAGACCGCCGCTTCATTCATAACATTCGCATAGCGACTCCCGGACGATTCTATTACAGTAAACCATATTGGTGGAGTGTATTCGTTTCCGGATGGTACGACTTTGGGAATGCCATTCCTATCTTTAAGAAGGCTTTGATCAAGAATCAAATGGCATTGCGCTATATCGTCTACATCAAAGAGGATTTCTGGGGAAAATTATATGCAGATGAAAAAATTACGAACGAAGCAGACCAGGCTGTACGGCGAGAGACCTTCCTTCAGGACATGAATGACTTTCTTGCCGGAGAAGAGAATGCAGGTAAAGGCTTCGTGTCCCATTTTCGTTATGACCGAGTAAAAGGATTTGAGGATAAGGATATCATCATAAATACTTTAGATTCCTTCTTCAAGGGTGGCGAATACATTGAAGACAGCGAGGAAGTAAGCAACACCATCTGCTACGGCATGAATGTACATCCCTCCATCATTGGTGCCGCTCCCGGCAAAGGTAAGAGTATTAACGGTACTGAAGCCCGTGAGCTGTTCATCATCGAACAAGCCTTAATGAAAATGTTTCAGGAAGCCACGCTCACTCCCCTTTATTTTGCCAAAGCCGTAAACGGATGGCCGAAAGATATCTACTTTTCCGTCACCAACTGTCAGCTTACCACGCTTGACAAAGGGACAGGAGCTACTAAAAATACAGGTTTAACCTCAGAAACAGAAGAAAAATGAATGCTATCATCCCTGACATCGACACACTCAAGAAAGTAGTCAAAATCAATGCTACACTGCCTGACGAAGCCATCAATCCGTATATTGATGATGCTATGGATATCTATCTGACGCCATACATCGGTATTAAAACCGTAGAAAAGGCACTGACCGGAACTGATAAAAGGCTGAATGATAAAATTCTCCGCACCCTGGGGCCTCTCACCCTAATGCTTGCCACTCCGGAACTTGGCATACGTATCGGAGACGGTGGAATTACGGTCGAAAACAAACAAGGTACCTACTCGCCGGCCAATGAAGCAAAAATTGCCGCCGCTAAAGAAAGCTTCTATTTTCGTGGCATGCAGGCCCTTGATCGGCTGCTCACTTTTCTGACCGATCATCCGGAAACTTACCCCGAATACGCCGAGCACTGCAAACAAGCCACAGATTCTTCATGTTTCATCCGTGATGCCAGAGAATTTCAAGATACCGGTTTAGTCAATATCGAGTATTCTACCGTATCGTTCCGTATGATGCTACCTACTGTCCGGCAGTTGCAAGAACGCAATGTGCGTGAAATGCTCAAAGAAGACCTATACCAACGTCTGCTTGATGCCCATACCGCAGGGAAAGAACTGACACCCAAAGAAAAGGTACTGCTGGGGCACATACTCCGTTACCTCGCTAACAAAACCGCTGAACTCTATACATCACAGACCTCACGTGAACAGCGTACCATCAACGACACACCGGAGTTTACTCCCATTATCCGGCCCATCTACCAGGATCAGGCAGCAACCGGTAATTTCTTCGCCGATCAAGCGACCTACTACGCCGGAAAGATACAAAACTTCATTTCCGAAAATGCTGAGGAGTTAGGAGTCACACCAACCGTTACCGCTATAAACTTTAACTCCAAAGAAAAGCGAATATTCACCTCTATATCATAACAATATGCACACCATTCAGATAAATGATGATTGTTACCGAGTTCCGGAAAGTTGGGATGAACTCACCGAAAAGCAACTGAGCTACCTGGTTAATCTTACACAAAGCGATATTCCCATCGAAGAACTGAAGGTACACATGATGCTATATTGTCTCAATGCACATGTTTGCCGGTATCGGGATATCTATCGCCATCAAGTAAAGATCAGCATTGGGACTCCCGGCAATAAAATCCCTTTCCGGACACTCAAGAAGAAATATTTGCTTCTTCCTGAAGAAGTCAATCGGCTGGCCGAACTCTTCGACTTCCTGTTGATGTGCGAAAAGGATACCGAAATGAAATACCATGTACACCCGGAACTCACTGTCAATCCCTATCGGACATTCTTTTGCCGGTTCCGTAAATTCCGTGGTCCGGAAGATGGCCTGCTCGATATTCGCTTCGAACAGTTCATGCACCTGCAACACTATCTTGACGCCATGAATCAGGACCCGGAACAAATTAACCGTGTTCTGGCCTGTTTATGGCACACAAGCAAAACATTCAATATCAATCGTCTGGAGAAAGATGCTTCCATTCTCAGCCATCTTCCCCACAGAGTGAAAATGATTATGTACTGGTACATCATAGGGAGCCTGGCCTATCTTGCCAATGGCTTTCCCCGTATCTTTTCCGGAAACGGAAAGAGTAATGGTCGCGTCTTTGATTCGCAAATGCGTCTTTTAGACTCCCTCGCACAGTCAGACATGACCAAAAAGCCCGAAATAAAAAAAGGATTCCTGATCGATGCCCTGTATACGATGGATGAATCTCTGAGAAAACAACAAGAGCTGAATGAAAATATGCAGAACAAATAAATATCTTCCAATAAAGTTTGTTAGTAGCAAACTTTATTGTATATTTGCATTGTCATAACAAACGCGGGTGACGTCCGCATAAGTTCTTTATATTATGGAACAATTGTTCGAAGCTATCCTCGCGATAGCAAAGCAGAACCCCGATGGGTTCACGGTTGACCTCACAACCTTAAAAAAGGTCACAAAGGGTATTTCAGTCGCCTATCTCGAGACTCAAGACAGTTTCGGAGAAGAAGGACTGAAAAGAGTTCTTAACCATGCTGAGATGCACGAAAAGAAGGTCGGCGGATGGCTGAATGAAGAGAACCAAGAGTTCTATTTTGATTCCGTCCGGATTTTCACTAACCTTGAAGAAGCCAAGCGATTCGGGCGTGAAAATAAACAGATCGCTATTTTCGACATCTCTCATATGAGACTCATCAAATTGTGATCCGGAGGGGCGAAAGCCCCTCCTTTACAACGAATAACATTTTTTTTAATACCGATTATCAAAACGTAAATTGATGCATTATGAAGAATTTAGAAATCCTCCCTCTCTCTGCCGAGAGTAAAAAGCGTATTGAAGAGTTCGCAAGGCAGTATCAGCGATATGCCCATATCGCTATTGAGATTGTGTCCTACTCAGAAGGCCGGCTGATTGTCCGTGCCGAGCAAAAGGACCTGGTTAATGATAAGTTCCTTTCAAAGAAAGAACTGACGGAACGTGTCCGGGACATGTTCAAAGATGAAATTCCGGAAGACTGGAAACTTACTGTTTCCGCCGTAAACTTCGACCGTAAAGACATTGATGGTATCACTCTCGACTGGATCAAAAAACGGATGGAACGGCTTGGATTAAAGAATAAACATTTGAGCAACTACACCGGAATTGACAAATGTACCGTTTCTTCCATCCTTTCCGGAGACAAGGAATTGACCAAATGGCACAAAGTAGCTCTATACTACTTTTTCAAGTATTATGAAGTAGCCAATTTTTAGAAGGTGCATTTAATGATATAAAAAATAAGCTATCGGAAACCTATTAAACGTCAAATGACATTAACACAGCCAAGAGAGGGACGCCGATACTCCCTCTCTTTTTTATTACCAACACCTATTATCAAAACGTAAATTGATGCATTATGAAGAATTTAGAAATCCTCCCTATCCCTGCCGATATCAATCAAAATAGTTTTGCAATCATTTTCTTATCATAGAACATCAATACCAACAAATAGGTATTTTCCTATTTATCAAGTTAATTCCCTCTTAATAAATAACATAGTTATAGTCTAATTTCATATTTTTGCTACACAAAAGAATGAGTGATTTAATTACCCTAATTGTAAAACTCTAAATTAGACTTATTATGAAAAAGAAATGTTTATGGAGCATTATGCTTCTATTTTGTGCTATTTTATATTCTTGTAACCAAGAAGAAATAGTAGAAAATGAACTCCCTGATTTCCCTCAACCTACCAAATCGAGAGTCGAACTCAGAACTGGCCAAATTGAAGTTGGTAATATCACACTAAGTGCTGACAGTATTATCACCCTATGTGATGATGAAAGTAATAGTATTGTTAAAAGTGCTACGAGGTCTTCTAATATATATGCAGGGAACAAAAACGGTATAGAACTATCTCTTAAAATACAAATAGGCTCAAGACTCACGCCTGGAAAAACTGATGCTCAAAAAAGACAGCGTTTAGCCAAGATGCTTGCACAGGCCTCTCAATATAGAGTCATACGTGGTGTTGTAACAGATGATGATGGTTTTGTACAATACGTACCATTAAACGCAACTATGACCATTCCTTGTACTATTACAGATAAAGACTTTAATATAAATGGTCCATTAAGGAAAACTATAGATATACTATTCCGTACTTTCAGAGCACCAGCAAACAAAGATTGTATAGAAGTGAGAATAAATGGTAGATTAATCCGCGATTTACGGGAATTTACTATAATTTGCACCCAAATAGCCTCAGGAAAATACATTTACGACTAAAATGCAATAATAAAACCAGTCATTATGCTAAAGAAAGTTTAACTTATACTTTAATTCTAAAAGCAGATTGAAAAACCCTGTCTATACTACTTTTTCAAGTATTATGAAGTAGCCGGCTTTTAATAAACAAGTAGGGGTATCAGCATTGATACCCCTACTCTCTTACATATTATTTAAAATATTTTTTCCGTTTAGCCCATATGTCGTAGATGAACGGCAAAGCTACACACAATAACAAAAAGAAATCATCGTATTTCTGTACAACACCTAATTTGAACAACCCTCTAATTACAAAGTAGACGATTGGTACTAAGCATATTTTGAGAATTAATATTTTTCTATCTTTCGTCATATCAAATTCCTTTTTAGACCTTAACTAACTTCATCTTGTTACTATCACTGTCTCACAAAACTACTTTTTTACTGTAAAAGAAGAACATATTTCATTATTTTTTTTAAGATTCACCTTAAAAATACCATAAACATGGTATCGATTCCATAGATTTCTCTTTTATATTTAAGATTTTTTTTGTACTTTAGTCCCTGCCCAATCAATATCATAATATGAATCCCTTTTCATTGCGTAATCCGTAGAATCGGATTGAAGGTCAGATATACCTTTTGGGCACGTAGTGATAAGGGATTCGCCCTATACACCATGAACGATTTACAAATAAAAATAGCCGATGAAACTTTAAATACGATCAATAAGAATAATTCAAGAATCAACACAAGCGAACTACACTCTCAACTCGATGATATTTTTGGATATAAGGCAGATATAGACATATCCTATGTTCTTGATTCCTTAGAAAAGGATTATCAACTGATAGCTCGGCTCGGACAAGCATGGATGCGATTAACTTTAGAAGGAGAAAAAGCCTGTAAAATGGGAATGAACCAGTATATAAGTGAAATCCACGAAGACAAAGAACTGGATAAAAGTGTAAAAACATCTACCATTCGTTCCAATTATTTTAATATCACCAATATAGCCATCACGATAGCCGCTTCAATAATATCAACGTTAATATCCCTTGGAATATTAAAATTAATAATACCATAACTTGAACTATTGTAACACCATTTTTCAGTAAATTCAAATCATGCAGAAATCTTTCATAAACTTTTTTGCGCAAATCCTGATTCATATTCTTTCATTTTCATGCTAATATACAAAATTATCCGCTAAAGTTTTATCTTTGTCCCCGTAACAAATAAAAACTAACCAAAATGAAAAGAATCACACCTTACTTAACACTATTTTTTATATTATCTGCAAGTTGTAACAATCCCCTCCAAACTACACACGATGGTATCATTAGTCAAGAGTCCTCTGCTTTTTTACACTCAATTGAAGATAAAAATCCTCTAAAATTAATCGACTTCATCGATTATGGTAATATCATGGATAGTTTAGCTATGTATTCTAAAGACACGATTCAAAAAGATGTTTTCTTAAATTTAGACTGGGGGTTAAATCCTGAACAGGTAAACGATTCGCTGCGTTCTATGCAGATTTTAGGAAAGATATCTTCCGAAGAAAATTATTGGTGCATTAATGATAATAGACATGGAACAGATATAAGAATTATTATTGGAGGAAATTTTTTTAGGAATCGTTTATCAGAAATCACTCTACTAATTGAGCCTGTAGATGGTTATGCATATAGTGATATTCATCATTTAAAAGTAATTGCATATGAATATTTTTTAAGCCAATTATGTAGTGGTAAAAGATTAAAATCAGAAAATGAGGAACAAAATTATAATGCAGTTTCTTATACTGGAAATATTAAATATAATCTTTACTATAGTATAGATGGCATCAGGTTTGATATAACTGATATGTTTCAAGCTAAAATCCGAAAAGATAGTATAAGAACTGAGTATCTAAATAAAATGACCTCTGAACAATAAGCTCCTAATAAATATGGAAATATTATTTGCAACTCTCAAATATTATCTCCATATTTGCAGTGCGAAATAATCAGTGATGTTTATCACCAAGAGCGATGCAAGACGCTCAACGAATAACGATGGGCTTTTTTTATGTCCATTAGAATATATGTAGAAGCTTTTATTAAAAGCAACCAATACGGCTGCCTTTCCCTTGTAATTTTGCTCTTGGAGTAATCTTACTGATTGTTTCGCGACACGGGAGATGGCAGCCGTTTCTGCGTCCCGATAGTTGCGCGGTTCTCAACTAAAATGCGAAACAATCAGTAAGTATGAAAAAAAAATCCACTGGCACCCTTTTCGTGCCTCAGTTCCGCACACCGGAACACACCACAATCCCCCATCAGTCCAACTCCGCAATTGATGATTTTATCCCATCCGATTGCAAAGTTAAAACCTCCTCTGACGCTTACTATGTCAGTGCCATTGCTTGCCTTTGTGCTACGTTCATCTTTCCTCCCTGCATTCTTGCAGCCATTTATTGTGTTATCAAAGCCAAGAAAGGAGGTAAACAATGATCACTACTCAAATTAACGGTATCACCCTGACGGAGAACGCTATCGAAGTCATCCACCGTATTCAAGACTGCGAACATGATTGGATGAAACGTTCTTTAGAAGAGGCTATTGATACCCTCCTTGTAATTGATACCTGTAATATAACGGACAAAGAGAGACTTAATTTGATTATGGGACTTCGTACCATTAGGAAATACATTGATGCCATTGCCGATACCAATAACAAGAAAGGAAATCAGCTATGACCCGTAATACTCGCCGTGCCAAACTCGCAGAAATACGAGCCGTTTGGCTTTTAGTTAGTGTTCGTTATACATTTAATCATTTTAAAATCAAATCACAATGAATAAAGAAAAAGCATTAGCCCTCATTGATATACTATTATCCGAAAGTACATCACCAATAGAGAAGCAACGTGCAGCCGCACAACTTCGTGAATTGATTCACATCCTGTTACCTCAGTAGCTTTCTACCTGTCCTTTATAGCCCGCTTTCCGCGGGCTATTTTTGTCTCCATAACCTAACCCCTGACTTTTATGGAGATATACAACCACTTTGAATATGGCAAAACACTTGCCATCCGCTTAAAGCCTATTGCCCACACACCCGAAAAGCCCAGATTCTTCACCGCTTTCGGACTTGAGGACTTATATAATTTTAATGATAAACTATCATCTGTATCCGGCATGATCCTGATTGCAGTTGATGGCTGTGAGTCTGAATCAAAACGAAACGAAGCCGATGCGCTTAATAACAATGATATATTCTCTTTCATTGTTGCACAGAACACTGTTTCTGATCGTCCGGAAACAATCAACCAGGCAGCAAAAGAATGCAAAGCTGTCGCAAAACAAATTCGGAACTGTATCCTGCAAGACCCCGACATTTCAGAATTCATTGACGATACCATTCAATTTAATGGTATTGGTCCGATTGGTGATAATTTCTATGGTGTAGTACTGACATTCTCTTTGGCTCAACCTGAAACCTATTTCATTGATCAAACATACTGGGAGGATTAACGATGGGATATTATAAAAGATTAAGTACCTCTCGTGCCGAAGTCAAACGCTATAACGCCTCCCGCCGAAAAGCCACACAGTTGACTAATGCCCCGGCATCCGGACTGATCCGCCTTGAAACCGTCTCAGAAACCGAACGCTTTTCAATGGCTCAGGATGCTGATAGACTGACTGCATATAACAAGGCCGTCGAAAAGTGGCAAGATAGTGTGGCCCGACAATTACGAGCCGGAATAGCCGGCCGCAGTATGCGAATAGCCCGCGAACTTGAGCCACGGGCCTACACCGACAAATACGGTATTATCAACCGTCTTGGTTTCTCCTTTCCTCGGCATGGAATCTACATCCACAAGGGCGCCGGCGAAGGTCAGGGTGGCTTCATCGGTTCCAAATGGAATTACCTCAAAAAAATTAATGGAGTCGAGATAGATACCGGTATTGTACGCCATACAAATCTCAAATCACTCGGACGACAGAATGAAGGCAACCGCCGGGCCTACGAATGGTTTGATCCTGTAATTCGTAACCGGATCAATGAATTAGCCGATATCGTCACCGGTTATTTCGACACCATGCTGATTGATGCTACCCGAATATACATAGATAAACGAAACAGTCTCTAATATGGCAAACGACCTAAACCGCAGTATCAAACTTTATATTGATGGCTCAGAAGCCACTAATAAGATAGACCTGGTAAAAGAAAGTATTTCTCGTCTTGAAGACAAACTCAAGTCACTTACCGGAAGAGAAGCAGACTATGCAAAGCGTTCCCAAGACCTCAAGAAAGAACTGGATGCAAAAAACCGAACTCTTCAGAATTACGAAAAACAGTTAGCCGAAACAGAACGAGTTCTCAAAAACCTCTCCGGAGCAACTTACAACGAACTCCTTGCTGTCCAATCCCGTGTCCGGAAAGAGCTTCGTAATGCAGTGCCCGGAACGAAACAATATACGGCCGCTCTTGAGCAGAATCGGCGTGTCACCGAAGCCCTTTCCAGAGCACAAGCCGCCATGCGTGTCGAGGTAGGTGCACAAGGTAATGTCTGGTCACGTGCCTCTGGATTCATTAACAAATATATTGGTCTGATCGGTACTGTCATAGCAGCTATCACCGGAGTTTCTATGAAGCTCAACCAACTCCGAGAACAGCGAAACAAACGTGAAGAAGCAAAAGCCGATGTTGAAGCTCTTACCGGACTTTCCAAAGACGATATAAACTGGTTGGAACAGCAAGCTGTCCAGTTGTCAACGACAATGACCGAATCCGGCATTCGCATTCGACAGTCCGCAACAGAAATTCTTGATGCCTACAAATTGGTAGGCTCTGCCAAGCCCGAACTTCTTGACAACAAAGAAGCTTTGGCCGAGGTGACAAAACAGACCCTTATATTAGCTTCTGCATCAGGTATGACCCTGAAGGATGCAGTCGATGCCGTAACCCTTTCTCTTAATCAATACGGTGATGGTGCCGACAAAGCTTCACGCTATGCAAACGTCATGGCCGCCGGCTCTAAATATGGAGCAGCAGCCGTAGAGTCCGTCACCACAGCCGTCACCAAATCCGGGGTAGCTGCTGCCTCTGCCGAAATTCCTATCGAACAGCTTGTAGGTACTATTGAAACACTGGGCGAAAAAGGTATCAAAGACGAAATAGCCGGTACCGGTTTAAAGAAATTCTTCCTTACCCTACAAACCGGAGCAGATGATACAAATCCCAAAATCGTCGGTTTAGAGAAAGCTTTGGATAACCTTCAGAAAAAGCAACTCTCAGCAGCCCAGATTAAGAAGCAATTTGGAGAAGAAGGATACAATGTGGCCTCCGTACTTATCAATGAAGCCGATAAGGTAAAATACTACACTGAGGCAGTCACCGGTACGTCCGTAGCCATGGAACAGGCCGCCACAAAATCAGAAACAGCGGCAGCTAAATTAGATCAGGCAAAGAATAAAATGAATGAATTAGGTATTCAACTTCTTGAGAAACTTAATCCTTCTATCACCACTGTTATCAACGGTACGGTAAACTGGACCCGTAAAATCGTTAATTTAATAGGATTCCTGACAGAACACTCCCGTACAGTTATCACCTTAACGACCTCTGTATTGACATACTCCATAGCAGTCAAAGCCCTTACTATCTATGAAAATCGTTTAAAAGAAGCCAAAGTGGGTAGCTTACTTATTGACAAAGCGTCGGAATCCTTTAGAAGAATTAAAATTGCCAGTATATTGGCACTTTCTGCTGCTAAATATGCATTAGCGGGAAATACAGGGATGGCCACAGCCGCAATGTCTCGCTTCAATGCCGTATTGAGTAAAAATGCTATTGGAGCCATCATTGCACTTATTGCCACAGCAGGAATGGCCATTTACCAATATGCAAAACGTACTAAAGAAGCTTCTACGGCAGAAGAAAAATTCACGGCAGAACTAATTAAAGAACAACGTTCTTTGGATTCTTTGTTTGGTGCACTAAACCGAAGCCAAGCAGGTACTCAAGAACGACGTGAACTTATTAATGAAATAAACAAAGTTTATGGAACATATCTTCCAAACTTATTAACAGAAAAAAGCTCCATTGATGATATCAGAGAGGCATATATTTTAGTAAACAAAGCACTTGAAAAACAAATTGCAATAAAAATACGCAATGCCGCAACTAACGAAATCATGGAAAATTCGGTCAATTCTCAAGCTGTATCACTCGAAAACATACGAAAAAAATTGTTTTCAGTTATTGGTAACGGAAAAATGACAGACATGGCATTGCGTGATATCCGACAAACAACTACAGAGTTTCAAAAAGCAGGTATGAAATGGGAAGATGCTTTCGGCCAAGCATATCACAGCATACAAAAAAAATATCTTGGAAAAAAGAAAATGGCTGAAGGATTTGGCCAAGAACTGCAAGACTACATTAAGAACGTTTATAGTATGGAGAAAGAAATCGCTAAAATAGAAGCAAAATTCAGGCCCTTTCTCCAAAAGCCGGCTAATGAATTGGATGAAGTTGTTATAACAGCAAAGGATTTAAGTAAGAAAGACAAGTCCGGAACAGAAACTGTTGATGAAGAGAAAGCCAAAGCCCTTCTTAAAAAGAGGCTTGAAGAAGAAGCCAAGCTCTACTCTCAGCACCAGTCGGAACTTAAAGAAGCCTATCTCAAACGCCAGGACGAAACCTTGCAAACCGAACAGCAGTTCAATAACCGGATGGAAACCCTCGAATTAGAACATCAGCAACGTATCATTAATATAGCCGGTGCAAAAAGTAAAGAAGGCATTGATGCTCAAAATCGAATCAACGATATCAAAATTAAACAGCAAAAAGAGCAGATGAACCGACAGCTCGCTGAAGAAAAGACACTTTATGAAAACCAACAAAAGGACTTAAAACTTCTCTATGTTTCCGGTAAGGATGAAAATCTGAAAACAGAGAAAGAGTACAATGAAGCAATGGAGCACCTAACCATCATGCACCTGGAACGTGTTCTCAAAATTGCTAATCTCGACGCTGATCAACGGCGCACCATTGAACAACAACTACTCGACTTTAAAGTAAAATGTCTTCAAGATGAAGAAAAAGAGCGGAAGAAACTTGAAGATGCCGCTCAAAAGAAAAAAGACGAACTGGCCAGGAAGGAGAAACAAAGGCTCACCGAACAGGCACAACAGTACCGGCAATACGGTGAACAGATCGGTGATACCCTCGGACAAATGATATCAGGTCAAGAAAATGCCTTGCAGAACTTTGCTGATACCATGCTCGATATCCTATTCGATGTACTGAGCCAGATGATTGATATTGAAATAGCCAAGGCCACGGGTGTAGCCGTCGGAGCTGTAGCCCGTTCTGCTGCCGAAGCCTATGCCATGCCCGACTCTGTTGCAACCTTTGGAGCAACCGGTGCAGCCCGTGCCGCAGTTCTCTCCGGACTGATCATGGGAGCATTGGCCGCTGCAAAATCAACGCTCAAAGGATTGATTAAGGGGGGGAGTTCTTCCACTTCCGCAACCGATAACAATACCGACAGTACCAAAACTGCTCAGGTGCAAGTCAAACAATGGGCATCCGGCAGATACGATGTCATTGGTGAAGATGATGGCCGGACCTATCGGGATGTTCCCTACATAGGAAATTCACCGACCGGAATCGTCCGCCGTACCTCATTGATCTCAGAATCCGGAGCAGAGCTGATCATCAATGCCGAAGATCTTTCCCGTCTTCAGCACCACATTAATTACCCCATTGTCGTACAGGCCATTCAGGATGCCCGCAGTGGCCGAGTTCCCCAGCGTGCTGAAGGCAATTACGATCTGATCCGTAACAGTACTTCCCGTATCTCTCAGACAACTTCTTCACCGACTGATAAGGAAGCAAACTTGGCTCAACTGATCAAAGAGTTACATGCACTGATTGAGAAACTTAAATACCTCAAAGCATACGTCGTGCTTCGCGAGCTCAACGAAGCACAAGAATTAGCAGATAAATCAAAGGAACCATTCACCCGCAAAAAACAATAACACATGTCACTCAAGATAAAAAATCAATTAGGAATATTCGATCTTCAAAACGATTTCAGCATCGAGATCGAAGACACCTCCCCTATTTACAACGAACGTGGTTCACAATCCGTACCTGCCACGCTTCCTGCCTCCCGAAACAACCTTTCACTGATCACCCATGTCCATCGTCCGGATAGTACCTACTCCCCTGCCCCGGATACCCGTGTCACCGTCTCCGATGGTGTCTACAACCGAATAGGTAAGATGAACATCACACAAGCCTCCAAATCCGGAGGAATCGTATCCAATATAGGTTTTGACGAGTCCGAAATATACTCGGTATGGAATGCTGTTTCACTCCGTTCCCTCTCTGCTCCGGTTATTCGTCCCGAAGGGGGAACAGCCGGAGTCATCAACCTGCTCAATTCTATTATGAATGAAACAACCATAGACGATGCTCTTTCCGTCTTTCCCATTTGTGTAGCCATGCCATCACATACAACAACCGTGAACGGTACGGAAACCACCACTTACTACCCCGAATACATCAACAAGATAACTAAATTAGAGAATGGTACCTACTCCCTTCAGGGAACTGCCAGACAGGAAACATTCCTTATCAATAACGAACCCGTCCTTACTTCCGTTCCTGAAGGTTATGCCATCAGCCCATTTTTAAAAGTATCTTGGATACTCAATTTTATATTCGTCCAGTACGGTTATACGGTCCTTGAAAATCCATTCTCAACCCACCGTCAACTCTCCCGTCTGGTAGTTCTGAACAACATGGCCGACAGCATAGTCAAGGGCTTCATTGATTACTCTGACCTTCTACCCGATTGCACGATTAACGAGTTCCTACAAGCCCTCTACTGTCGCTTTGGTATGGTGTATTTTGTTGATGGTAAAAATAAAACCGTTAATCTCAAATTTATCAAAGATATCATCTCAACTCCGGCCTCACTGAACTGGTCCCTGCTCAAGTCGGCCCGGCCTGTTATCAACTATGCCGCTGCACAGCAACTCAAACTTTCCGCATCGACCAATATCTCCGGTCCTTATACCAATTTAGTAGCTACTCCTACTGCCGACTCACTCGACAAATTTCTTAACCCCTTTGGCCATGTCTTGTCAAGTAACACAGCAAAAGGATATCTCACCTATTCTTTATGGGATGGATTTTATTATGTCCGGAACAATCTGACCGGAGTTCGTGAAGCCCGCAGCTCTGACTTCTTCCCCTGGGATAAAGGGGCAAACATCAGTTATATGGAGATATCATCTATTGATGAATGCCTGCCGATGAAAGGTTCTTACCCCGATGACCAACCAGTTTGTCCTGCCTATCTCCTGGGAAAAGTACACAAATATACCAATATTTCCAGCGCCAGCGTAGAACTATCAGAGGAACAAAGCACCCAAACTCCTCTATGCTTTTGCTTTTCCATGCCCCGTGCATCCACTCCCTACCCCTACGGATCGCCAAGATGTTACGCACCCGGCGGTGAGGCTATTGCCATCAACGGACACACATTTGATATCTCCATGACCTTTACTGGTGATAATGGCCTGTTCTCCCGTTTTTGGAAGGGATTTGACGCCATTCTCCGACATTCCAATCATACGGTTGAAGTTCCTGTACACTTGAATCCAATTCAATTACTCAATATTGATTTCAGTCAAACGATCAATATAGATGGCCAACGATTACTGCTTGATACAGTGCGCTATACATTACCCAAACTTCTTTCACGTCCGGCTACTGTCCGTCTTCGTACCCTTCGTCTCCTAATCCCTGTCGGGGAAACCGATTTAGACTTGGATGCAGAGCAAGGAATACAAACGATTGAGCAACTCTACAAATGGGCGTTTCACAATAATCGTGAAAACATAGTAGAACTCAAGATACGGGCACAAGTCGAGGAGTGGAAGAAGGCTATTACCCCACCAGCGCAATGGCTCGGAGTGCTACGTAAAAACGAGGTAAGTGATCAGGTTTCGGATATTGAGATACCGTTTACTGTACCGACTCAAGAAGATTATGAAGCCGGCAAAGAGTTCTTCATCAAAGAAATCAATTACAGTTTCGACCTTTACTACAAGGTCCGGGTTCCCAATGGTCAGACGTCTCAAGGTGATATCATCTGGAAAGATAAAGAATACGGAGGCGTACACTATGCCATTACTTACGGGCTTTCCGTTAAAGCAGAACTGCTTTAGTTGTCCTTTGCCGCACATGATCAAAACATCATATTTGCAGCATGAATGACGATAAAACCATCACAGCAGCAATCGAGACAAGCAATGTAACTGCACTGCTTGCCGCTTACCGGAAATTTACAAGTTCCTCCGGGGCTACAACAGATGAATTTTTCCGCTTCATCACCACCCCCACTCCGGAACGGGAAGAGTTCCTGGCATTGTACTGCTCTTCGACCTCTTCTGTGTCCGGTACCATTATACAAACTAATTACAATGCACTATGAGTTTAACAGCAAACATATATCCGTCTACAATCGCTTTAGCCGGAAATCCCATCAAGCTGACCATAAACTCCAGTTCAGTAGTCAGCTACACTATTCGTCAGGCCGACCGCACCATCTTTTCCGGAAGAGGTGAAGGTGAGTTCTCTGTTTTTCTTCAGGATATCCTTTCAGATATTCTCAGTCCCAAACATCTGCTCAACGAATCCACTGATATATTACTGCTCGATTCTACTTCAGCTACAGATATTGCCATTAGTGTCCAAAACACCCAGGGAGAGACTAAAACTCTTTCTCTGAAAGCAGTTATAGGAGGCATCAGCAAGCGGCTACTACGGCGTCTGTTAGATGAAAATAGCAATATATTCACTTGGAAGCTACTCAATTCATCGGTCAATTTCTTCAAGACCACCCGTACCAACGGGCGTATCATCACCATCCGCGAAACTGAACTCCTACCTATTCCTTTCCTTTATCCGGATGGTGCATTAAAAGTAGTTGCAGCCGGCATTGAAACCTCTTTATCCGGAACAGCCGGACAGCCGGTAGCCCTTAACCTATATCGGCTCCGGCAAAAACTGTTTCAAACTAATCAAAAGTTAGCTTCTGTTTTCGAGATCTATTCCGGATCAACCAAAAGCTGTACTATTGTCATCACTCCCGGAACAGTATCCCGTGAACGTTATTTACTTGAATTTCTCAACTCCTATGGAGCCTACGAACGCATTGAAGTCACCGGTATCGGTAACATCGAGTCTGAAATAGAGTCCGACTCCACTTATCAGATTTACGATGAAAGCATTGATGACTATATCGAGGCCCGCGAGCGACAGTCTGCCCGTGACAAGCTTCAGGTCGAATCCGGATATCGCAATACCGAAGAGCTTGTGCATTTAATGGATATGCTTGCTTCCGATGACATAAAGATACTCGGACTTTCCGGACGAAACATCAGGGTAAATGCCGTAGCCGACAACCTCACCCATGCCATACGCTCCACTGTACCGGAAAGTATTAAAATGACTCTTCATTTCGTTGACTCCGATGTTCGCTACACCGGATCACTTTCAGAGGACGAAATAGGAAATCCCCGTATACATACCGAACAGTTCACACCTCAATTTAATTGATATGGCCGATCAGCAACAAGTTATAGATGAACTCATTGACTACATTGACAAAGCAGTACTCAAGCACAGTGTCTCTAACCGGCATGTGGCAGAAGTGCTATCTTGGCTAAATGAAGAGCTCAAAAAAATTAATACGGAAGCTCTAAAAAAAATGTTTTTAAGCAAGAATCAAAGAGATGAAGCAAAGGAAACTATAACCTTCTTAAAAGGACTACTCGTTAGCGATAATCTGGCATCTATCAATGAACAAGGTGATGCAGAGGTACAAAATATTATTGCTCATATAAAAGCCAAGACCGCTACATTGGAAGTAACCGGCTCGGCCAATGTTGGCACACTTGATTCTGAAGGGAATATTTCAACAGGCGCGGATATTTGGGCTAAAGGTGACACGCATACTTTAAATTTGCTCGTTCAGGCACTTGCAAAAACATACGATCTGAATGTTGAGCACGTCGCAACCCTGTTTCAAACTATAGTCAAGGACTTTATTAGCTCGGAGAGATTCATTCCCGGACTGATGGGTGAAGGGATGAAGCTATACAAGGCTATCAATGGGGATTGGAACCTTGAAATTGATAATGCCGTAGTCCGTAAGGCCATGACCATTTTTGAACTTATCATTTCGAAAGTTCGTGCGGTTAACGGCGGTCT
>ENA-OQKE01000056-OQKE01000056.1-human-gut-metagenome-genome-assembly--contig:-NODE-56-length-97835-cov-5.936967_pt1 | contig 97835 bp, 68 predicted proteins | sample MGYA00242620_ERZ504787 | MGnify/ENA primary metagenome ERZ504787 (study PRJEB26092, sample SAMD00036349) | human gut metagenome | host: Homo sapiens | study: EMG produced TPA metagenomics assembly of... | reverse complement strand
GGGCCGTTCCTCCCGGCTGTCCGTCCTCATCCCAGGGACGGTAGACCTCACCGAGCAGGGCGGCGATATCCTCCCTGTGTTCCTCCATATGGAGCTCCAGCAGCCGGATGATAAAGCCGGAGATGCTGCCACAACCGGCGGCCCTGACCAGCATGGCGATCCGGCGGTGCAGTCTCCCGTCAATGTATGCGGTCTTCCATTCAGCGGCCTTGGGAGCGGGAACCAGAAACCTCCTCTTGTATTCTTCCGGGTCTGTCACTTTCCCTGCCCCCACCGGCCTTTCATGCCCCAGCATCCTCATCGCCGGTTCCGGGGATGGGGAAACGGGATCTGACAGAAGGTTCCCCGTGAGTCCGACCCTCTCGAGAACGATATCGGAAAGCCGGTTCTTTTCTTTTTCTGAGTTCATATCTTAAAATCTTAAATTATTAAATTACACAACTGGTATTGTATCGGAATACAAAATAAAGGAAGAAGAGGACAGGACGGAACCACCTGTCACTTATAGTCATCCAAAGTCGGTTATTGTCATGATACACATGACGCTGCGTTCGAACGGTTATTCCTATGCGGAGGTGACGTCAGAGGCCCGCTGCCGTAGCGGCGTGGAGAAGCGGCGGGATTCCGTTTCCTTGTCCACCGGTCCTTTTAAATCCTTATGGGCAGGTGTGGGAGCACACATCCGTCCTGATACGGATTCTTAAATTATCGGTCTGCAGAAGTGTATAAGTAGTAACCCATTAATGGAGACGATGAAAAGAAGCCATAAGGCGTACACGGTTACATGCCCGTTCTCCATTTGCAGAAGTGTAGAAGTGGTAATCCATCAATGGAGACATGAAAGAAAATCATAAGTTGTACACGGCTATATGTTCGTTCTCCATTTGTAGAAGTGTAGAAGTAGCAATCCATTAATGGAGACAATGAAGAAAAAAAATAAGTCATACACGGCTATATGCCCGTTCTCCATTTGCAGAAGTGTAGAAGTAGCAATCCGTTAATGGAGACAATGAAGAAAAAACATAAGTTATACACAGCTATATGCCCGTTCTCCATTTGCAGAAGTGTAGAAGTAGCAATCCATTAATGGAGACAATGAAGAAAAAACATAAGTCATACACGGCTATATGTCCGTTCTGCAGAAGTGTAGAAGTAGCAATCCGTTAATGGAGACAATGAAGGAAAACCATAAATCGTACACGGCTATATGTCCGTTCTCCATTTGCAGAAGTGTAGAAGTAACAATCCGTTAATGGAGAATAAGGTATGGAAAGAGTTGATTTCCCGTATATTCGCCTCCTCATCCCCGAATTATGGACGTAAGTCACATGGTTATGGAGAGATATCCATCCTTTTATGGGGAGAGCAGCCGGCAAATACCTGATGGAAATGCCCCGCAAACCACAGGGGAATAGCCTTACAATTGGCTGATACACAATAATTATTGGAGAAACGTGGTCCGCTCCTGCGGACAGCAAGTTGTGTTTTCGTTTAACCGAAAACGAACGATTTAACGAAGAATACACCGATAAACCGTTACTTATTCCAAGCTCCAGAGTCGCTCCAAGATAATATAAATGTCCGATGAAACAAGCTGGAGGTATACGTTACATTACAAATAATAAACAGGGCACCGATTTGAAATAACAACAGACAGTGTCCCGTGGTGAAAATGTGAAGAAGACCTCAAAGCAATAATAAAGAGTAGTGCAGGGAATCCGGAGGACCGGCCATCAAGGATAAGAGATCTGTAACCCCGGACTGTTTAAAGCTATTCCTTACAGTCTTCAGGAAAACCCGCTACTACCGGTGGCTGAGCGGATATGCCAAAGGAACAGCCTATTACTCACCCTTTCCAGATTTACAACGGTAGCATTTACCGCCATCAGCGTTAAGGATGAATGTCTCCGTGATTTCCTGTCTCGCTTTTATAAACGGAGCCATGATTGAAAATTTACAAGTAATCTCCTTTGCCAGCACTGTTTAAGGAGCTGCATCTGAATATGCTACCGGTAACAAGGGCTCAAGTCTGGAAAGTGGATCAGCTATTTTTTGATACTTATCAATATAATTCTGATAAAACTTCCGCATAACCGAAAGGTCCGCTTTCTGTAGTGAGCTGGTATAACGTTCAACCTGTATATGGGCAAAATCCAGATTCTTCCTCCACTTTATTTCAAAGGCATCTCGAATAATGCGGATACTGTCATCAACGGTAATCATAATAGGTCCTCCCAGCTCGATAACCTTGAACTATAGATCTGTCCGGACACCTTTCTTGTTTGTTTGCACAAAATCAGCAATTTCTTTTTCACTGGTTGACTGACTACTGCATCTACATACCAAGCAAAAAGCTAAAGGGTAAAATAATAAAAAACTTTATTTATTAGCTAACAAAAAATAAATCTCACATCACACTTACTTAGAGACTATAACAAGGAAAAGCAAATTCCCGTAGTTAGACGTCTCGTAACTTTGTTGTAAAGTTGATTGTAAACAGTATATGTATGTTTAAAAATTGGTAATTAATATTCAATATTATACAAAAACAAGTTATTTTACTAATAAAGTCGTCAAAATTCGTATTACTCCATCCAATAAATTTATTTTTTCACCTCTATCAACTTGGAATGACTGACCATATTAAAAAAACTTCTCCAAATCCATATCAACTGTGAACAAGTATCCATGTTCGATGTAGTTATAGCACTTAAACAATACCATACGAGTATCATAACCGAGTTGGAAGCTGTAGCTCTCTCGCTGAACCGAGGATTATAAAGTACCTCAAGAGCCTGACTAATAGCTTGCTATAGCATAAGGTCAACTACGGTAAGAATGCGCAATCCACGTTTTCAACCATTTGACTTCAGAATTCCCACCCCGCAAGCAAAATTCGGTTTATATGTACCTTCTTGAAGGGAGGCTATAAGGCCCGAACCATGCTTCTTCAAATAAGAAAGTAGGATATCAGTACTCATGGCCTATTCCACCGTTACTCTTCAATTTGTAGCAAGCTGCATTCATATTAGCGGGAGAGAGAATAAACTCCTACAATCCGTCCCGCGGACAGGTAAAAGGGGGGAGTTCCTTTTCGCTTATCCTCGTGAAGTTCTGCGGACCAACCATAACCTTGGATTCTACCCTACTACCTGCTGCTCTAATCGCATAGACCCGTTTTACATTCTTTCTCTCATAGGGTAATCTTCATTAGACTTACTGATTAATAGTTCGACCCTTGGCAACACTCTCATATCGCTACTATGGTCTCGCCTAGGCTCCTCACGACAAATCTTGTTTCAACCATATGCCACAGATTAATGATACGTGTTCGTGAATTCCTCAGTTATGAACATATTCTTTCCAACTTATACCCACTTGATTTACTTCGGAAGTGATGGATAGCTATAGAGCCTTGTTGTATGTAGCAAACTAATCCACTACCGTAAGCCTTAATATCAAATTCCTGTACGCCGGGCCAAATATTTGCTGTCCCCGCAGATTCTAACTAAAAATGGCCTCTTTGTATTTGGCTATATACTTCCTGCTATAATGTTTAGTTTCCCTATAAAATACAATTTTGTCTTTTTTACTTTCATATTGTCAAGTGTCTATTTAAATGATTTGAAATAATGTTTTTTTATTCGGTGCAATCGCGCAAATTATAATCAGTTTTTGCATCAGCATGTGTAGCACGTTGCGGATTGATATACAGTGATAACTTCCAACCACCGAAGCGAGCAGGAACACAAGTGTTCGGGTCGAAATTATTATACTTCACCTTCAAGATTGACAATTTGGGTAATAAAGAGAATACAGGTGGAAATTCTCCCGTGAAACGATTAAACTCCATTTCTATCCAAGTCAACTTTTGCAGATTCGGGATATCCGGGAACTCTCCGCTGAACTGATTTGAAGTGATATAAAGATGCGTCAAGTTTGTCAGACGGTTGATGCTGGCAGGAAGCGGCCCTGAAAGTTTATTCCGTTGCAACTTGATTTTGATAATTTCAGTCAGCCAACCGATTTCATTAGGCAGACTTCCTTCCATATTATAATCCAACAAACTCAAATCCACCACACGAAGTTCACCGTCAACCGTATCAAAAAGGACTCCCGGCCAATTCGAATCAGACAATGGCAGTTCCGGTTTCCAGGTATATTTCCAGTTTTCTCCTTTGGTAGCCTGATAAATAGCAACTAATGCCAAGCTGTCTTTCAGTCGTCCATCAGGAATATTCTTCTGCTCTATGGTCAGTACATCTGTTTTATCAGTTTGTACAAGTGACCTTATAGTCAATTGAGCCGTGCGTTCCGTACCAGTGGCAGATACTTTCACAAATACATTTGCATTACCCTCATATTCTGTTTTTTCCAGCTCAACCCATCCGGGCGCGTCTTCAATCTTCCACTTTCCGTCTCCATTGACAGAGAATATGAATTGTGATTCCGCACCATCAAGCATGATTTTTTTATTTGTAGGCGATATTATTTCCAACTTCAACGGACGGGCGGATTGTGTAAGCAGAATACTGTCTTTCAGTGTCGGGAACTCAACTGACTGGACATAGATATACATCGAACGGGGAACAACTGTTTCATTCTCAGTCACAATCAACGAACCGCTTCCCGATGTTTCACCTTTCTTCGTTATTACCGTACTCCATCCGTCCGTCGCTTTGGTAAATGCACGCCAAGCGGTAGGACTGTTCACTTCAAACTTTACTTCGGCAAAAGATTCACCGGACAAAGGTGCTTTCAGATCATCCGATTCAATCTTTATTTTATATCCATCGGGGATAAAACTGACGGCACATTGTTGCCTGACGGTCAATGTATCCAATCTCTCCTCGCCAATCGTATTACGAACTACAATCTTACCAATACGTGTATCCCCCTTATTCTCAGGCATGGAAAAATAAATCGTATCATTATATTCTCCGGCGGTCGTGTTGCACGTCAGCCATTCGGACAGACTCTCCGCTTTCCAACGCGCGTTGGAACGAAGCAGGGCATAACCGGTTTGAGCTTCCGGGGTAAAGTTTCCCTCATTTTCAGCGTCGGCACTTATCTCTACCAAAGGGGCGTCCGCTCCAAAAAGATATTCACTTTGTTCATGGCACGCCACCAATAGAATAGCGAAAGCCGCTGATGCTAATCTTAGAATCTTATATCTCATATTTCTGAATTCATTAGTGGTTTACTTTCTCGAGAATTATATTTTTCAAGGCATAATAAATACTCAGGTCATCCTTATCATCTATAAAAATACCTGCAAGTCCTCCGCCCATAATAAGTAACCGGTTATCCTTCTTTTCTATCTTTATAGGATCTTCAGTGAAATAACCATCAGTTGTCAAGCCGACAGCGAACGCTTCTCCATCACCGTAATTGCCGATTTTCAATTGGCTGGGAATCGCCATGTTTCCACTATTGTCAACAGTGAAATACAAATCACCTCCCATCGTAAGAGGTAACACTTTATCTCCATTGACCAAAACCATATTTCTCATGTAATACTTATTGCTATCATCCAGGTCCTGCACTATTTCTACTCCATCCGGAGTAGAAGACAATTTAGTTCCCTCTACAAAATCCTGTGCTGTAAGTGTGTAATGCCCTGCCATGGTAACCTTCTCCACATCATCACTAATGATATGAACTTTTATACTGGAAATACCAGATTTTACTTCCGGGGTTTCAGCTTTCAGGTTAACAGTAAAGGTTTTGATGACATCTGTTATCTCTTCGTTATCCATGATTCTGACTTTCAACATAGCCTGCCCACATACCTCAAAAGCTAATCGAGTATCAATCAGTTCATAATCAACACCCGCTACGGCATCGCCGTCGGTTGCCGACACCTGAACTGATACTTGCAAGGGCATATCCATGTTACAACCCGACAAGACTACGGGAATCTCAAGTATGCCGGTATTTTCGCCCACATCAACCTTGCTCTTCTGAAAACCGACACTGAGCTTTGAATACTCCACCTGTTCCGATTCGCTACAGGCAAACAGGAACATCAATATCCACAAATTATATATTATATACTTCATATTTTATCTTTTTTACTGATGTGGCACATTATCTATCTACATCTGTCTGCGTATACGGATAGAGAGTGAAGAAACTTCCCACTACATCTTCCTCGTCAACGACTTTCACGGTTGGATTGTTAGTATCCAGACCTTGCGCATACAATCCCCATCCCCGCTCGTTCAGCAATCTGTACAGCATAGGCAGAGCTGCTTTCGCTTTGTCTCTGGCATACCCGGCATCATCGGGATAAGCGTCCAGGAACGCTTGTTCAACAGAGCCTTTCAATGAAATAATCCACATTCTGTCAGCAGATGTTTCAAATGAAACAGGGATGCGCACAAAGGTAGGATTGTCGCCATACAAGTCCTTGCTCGAGTAACTTGGATCGGAGTCGGCATAGATGATAGTCAACTCTTCCGCATATTTGAATGGAATCTTACCCATATCCTTATCAATATTTTTAGCGAAGTAAATCACATTGAGGTGCTGTTCCATCGGTGCATATGGCGGTCGCAAGTCATCGAAGTACTTTTTGAGGTTGCGTCCTATCGGGTCACCGGTAGAGTGGTAGACTTCAATACCGAAATAAAGTTTGTCGAATATGCTGAAAGGAGTCCGCTGCACGGCCGGCACTTTGTCTGTATATACCACGCGGAGTTGCTGATGGGTAGACTCTGTGACGGCAGTTCCATCCTGACTCACGTCAAATTGCCGTATATTCCCGACGCCTTTTATCTTCAATGGTGAAACGAGTGTAAAGCCCGTCGGAGTGATATAAAAAGGAAGAATCTGCATTTGGCTGCCCGCAATTTCCGTTGACATATAGAGTACTACTCTTGATTCCGCGTCGATAAGGAACAGGCTTTCCAACAACTCCCCTTTGTACTCCAAACGTTGATATTTACCTTTACTTTCGTTGTAGTTTATCGCCTTTTTCACATCGGCTATACCATTGAGGGTCCAGTCCGCTTCCGAAGCCGGTTCAAAAACAAAAGTCATTATCTCTTCCGGTTTCTTTCCTACTCCCATATTCGTCTTTCCTTTCATATAGAGCTTTCCATCCCGATAGGCATCAAATATAAACTGGGTTTCGGGACTGGCGTATTTATCGAAATACCCGTCACCGTCACTATCTACATAAAACTCATTCCAAGCCGAGAACTGCGAAAAAGACTCGAATACAAGTTCGGGAAACTGCGAGTAATCGACCCGATACGTCACAGGATCTTCAATACTGACCCCACCTATATAATAATAGTCGACCGGATCACATTTCATCGTGACCTTGCCATCGGCATCAAAATCCATGAGAATCAGCCAACGCCCCAGTTTGTCAGTGGTTCCGAAATAGGTTTTCCAACCGTGAGGCGCTTCAACCAATATATTTTTGTATTCTGCTTTCACAGCCGCGATTCTTTCTTCGGGAGTCTTGTCGAACACGTTGTCCACCTCGTTGTCCGAACAGGAGTAACAGCCTGCGGCAAGTAACAAAATACCTATTATATTTTTCATTGTATTCTTCATTTTACTTCATACTTATTTCGTTCAACCTTTGTAAGATGATTTCTCTCAAGTGAGTAAGGTCTATCGAGAAGTTACTCACGTAATACTCTTTCACCAAAGCCAGTTTCTTGTTGATATTGGCTTTGCCTTCGTCCAGAAAAGTCCGTTTGGGGTCTGACGCGATATACGTTTCCTCAAATACGGCAGGTTCCGTCAATAAATAAAGCGACACTAACTCGGCAAAATCCTCAAATTCCGAGGAAGTTCCGTAAGGTGTGAGCATTCCTCTCTGAATCGCCATATTTTGGGCTACGGAATCTATCTCATGGGTAGTAGGAGAACTGATGCCCTTTTCTATCAGTTCGGCCTGCGCATTTGTATTTATATCTTTCCATGCCTGTCCGGTATAAGTATCCTCGGTGATTTTATTGAAACCGTTAGGCATCTTGTAGGTCTGATGGATGATGTGTGAAAATTCATGATGCATGGTATGCAACTGCTGAATCACCCATTCCCTGTTTGTCAGGTCGAAATAATTCAGTTCCGTAAGGGTGATACGCACTCCGGCATCGGCATAACCCAGGGTACGTGTGCCGTCGGCATTTCGCAATTCCGAGCCCACGCACACAATCTCCGGCGGGAAATGCTTGCGGATAAACTCGCCACTTGCCTTCGATTCAAGAATAAACGGTTCTATCCAGAAACGGCGAATCATTTCTCCTGTCGGGATAAGCACTTTGCGCATGGCCGGCGCGACGATATAATTAATATCGACATATTTATCAATCCACTGCCAGCGAACGGTAGAGCCATATTTCTCCTGAAAGTTCTCCTGAAAATAAACATCGATTTCATCTGTCGATAATTCTTTCGATTCGGGAACATAGTTCGTACTTTCGTCATCGGAACACGACATAAAACAGCAGAGCGACAAACAACAAATATATAATATACTTCTTTTCATATGCATGTTAATTACGAATTACTAAATGAGCTTCCGGTTCGGAAATATTTTTTCTTTCATTAGGCTGCAAGTCGCCATAGATAATCGCCGATTCGGGAATCTGAATAACCTTCCTCGAATCATCGGGTTGCAAAATACGGGTGACACCCGCTATGTCGGTATGCGTGACGCTCAACTTATGACGACAAATGTCAAACCACCTGAGTCCTTCTTCCACAAACTCACGGCGCTTCTCGTCGAGTACCATTTTAAGACGCAGTTCGTTTGCAGGTACTCCCGGATAAAATCGCTGGTAATTCTGATATAGAATAGGATAATCCACTGTTCCGGCATAAACGGCCTTCAGGTATCTGCTGAACTGGCTTTCAAATTGCGACAACTTGGTTGTTCCCATCATTGCCCAGGCTTCGAGACGGTTGAAAAAGACTTCTTCACCTCTGAAAGCAACTTCGATGACGTAAGGATAACCCGAAGAGGACGTCAGGGAAGTCTTGCGTATCAGATCCCTTTGGAACTTGGGAAGAAATGAAGAAGTTCCGCCATAGCTGTAAGATACGGAGAAACGCAAATCTCTCTGCGACAACACCAGACCGTTATACACATCCTGATTGAAACGGTAGCCCGCATACCCCTTATAGCCATAGAGTACATCTTTACGAATCAGTAACAAATTGGACGGCAAAGTGGCTGCCGTAAACTTTCGTCCCATCATTTCGGAAGTTGTGCCGGTATAGACTTGCGTGTAATCACGTATCATCTGCGGATTATAGTCGGTACCCAAAAGTTCGGTCGCGTACTTTTCGACCTTTTCATAGTCTTTCTTGAAAAGGAAAAAACGCGAAGCGAAAGCCATCAATGCCGCACGGTTAAAGTGGTACTTTCCGGAGTTCTTATAATATTGGTCGGATACGAGTTCGATGGCTTCGAGCAGGTCCTTCTCTACAAAGTCGTAAACTTCCTGCACGGAACTGCGTTCGTAGGTAGCCAACAGGTTTTCTTCCGGTTTCGTCATTATGACAATCCCTTTGTCAGACGCGGCTGTTGCAGGGTCGTAACTCTTTGCAAAGGTACTGACCAACATAAAATGCGCGAAAGCACGACAGGCCAAAGCTTCCCCACGAATGGCGTCCTTATAGCCGGGATTGTTTTCTTTCACTTCTTCCAAAGCCTCCAGGGCTTGATTCGCATGTGCTATCGCTTTATAGTTGCCACTCCAGTAGAACGAAGGAGTATCCTGCCCTTCCTGTTCCACGTCCTGCCAGTTGTATGCCTGTGTCATTTCAGAACGCTGTATGTTTTTAGGGTCGGCGCCTACATTGTCGCTCATCCATTCCATGAAAACTCCGCTTCCTTCGGGATAAGCATTGGTGACGAGTTCCGCTATCGTCTCGTAGCTGTTCAGGCGCAATCGGTTATCGGGAGTTTCATCCAGAAAGGAGTCACACGAAGAAAGAGACACCACAGCAGATAGTACGACCGCTATTTTTATATATAAATACTTCATGGGGTTATTATTTAAAAGGTTAAGTTTACTGTAAAAGTATACATCCGCGATACCGGTGAAGATACTCCGCCCGAAAGATAAAATTCGGGGTCGATGCCGTTCAGCTTGCTGTCAGAATACAAAAGCCACAGGTTGGTTGCCTGAAATGAAAGGTTCACATTGTGTATGCAAGTGCCTGTGAGCCATTCTTTCGGGAATCGGTAACCGATGCTCAGGTCTTTGAGACGGATAAAATCACCTTTCGCCACTCTTTCAGTGCTCTTGTTATACATTTGATACGTATATTTTCCTTCGATACGGTCGTAAGTCCGTTTATCCAGAATGGCGGGAACAGAAGTCCGGTTCTCGTCGCCCGGCATAATCCAGCGGTTCTTCAGCTCTTTCGGGAAAGAGGAGAAGTCATCATAGTACGGATAAAATTCATCGTCCAGACGGATGACATTACCGTACTTATAAACGAATCCGAAGGATAATGTCCAGTCTTTATAACGGAATGTGTTGGTCAGGCCACCATAACCTTTAGGTTCCAACGGGCCTTCATACTTCAGTATTTTATCGACATCGTTGCGCGACTGAAGATTCATATCATAAACGATTTCATTGTTTGCCCCGTAGAAAGTAGGGATACCTTCACCATCGAGCCCCGCAAAGCGAACGGAGAATAATCCTCTTTGAGGATAACCCAACATAGCCGTACCGGTATTTGCAATGGCAGTGGACATTCTTGAGAAATTGTTTAATTTGGTAATCTTACTCTTATGGAAGTTGATGTTCAGGTTCGTTTTCCAGTCAAAGTCTTTCGTACTTATGTTAACTGAATTGATGGCGAATTCAAAACCGTAAGATTTCATGTTGCCGATATTTCCGAGTTTGATAGACTGACCGCCGATTCCGGCCGTATTGACATAATCAATTAAGTCGATGGATTTACGACGATAGTGTGCAAAGTCCATCATAATTCTATTGTTGAAAAGTCCGGCCTCAAAACCAAGGTTCAGCTCGTACATTTTCTCCCAAGTGAGGTCTTTGTTTTTAAGACCTTCTATGACGTTGTACACTTCATTGTCGGAAGGACGCAACGTCTGTTTGGCATAAATAGCCAGTTCCGCACTGGTAGAAGGCCCCATGATACCGTTATAACCATAAGAGATTTTAGGTTTCAGGGTATTCACCACTTCCGAAATTCCTTTCATAAAGGCTTCATCGTGCATATTCCATGCCGCGCTGACATTCCACGAAGGCAGGTAGCGGGCTTCTCTCGAACTACCCAACTGGTTCGAGCCGTCATAGCGGAATCCGGCGTTTACAATATATTTGCCTTTGAAAGAATAAGCGGAATTGATGAATGAAGAGATTCTTCTGTCCCGTCCTTCGGCATAATCATAATAGACTTCCCCCTGTTCTTTCAGATAATAAGTCAGGTCGGGATGAGTCACAACGACACCGCCCTTATCCCAAAGGTATCCCCAACCCTCGTTCAACCTCATTTTTCTGTCCACCTTATTGATTTCAAATCCAGCAAAGAAATTCACGACATGATCCAAACCTAACTTCGGCGAATAGTCCGCCGTTGCTCTGAAGTAAGTATGTCGTAAATCCGCTTCATTGGTATTGTAGAATCCGCCTTCGGGCAGGATGCTATACGGATTGGCGGTAGGCAAAGAAGGATTTTGGAACAGGAAACGATTGTTGTCAATGATAGCTTGTGAGTAGTCAGCCCTGTAAGCCTCGGCCTGGTTGGAGAACTCATGGATTTTATGTTCTCTCAATGTATTTGCCGAACGGTATTGGAAAGAGCCTTTCAGGGTCAGTACTTTCAGAGGTTTGTATTCCAAATCCATTTGTGTGGATATATCTTTCACTGTGAGGTCAACAAAGTTGTGACGAAGTTCATGCAAGATATTAAAATCGGCAAAGCTCCGGCGAAAGAACTCAAGATTCCCGTTTGAATCATACGCACGCATGCTACGACTGGTGTTGAGCGCATAGTTGAAAGGGTTGATGTCAAAGTCGCGGGTGAATTCCCCCGTAGAGGTGTCAAAGTTACGATCTTTCGTTCCCGGTACTCTCTGGTCACGGATATTGGCTGACAATTTCAAGCCTATATTCAGTTTGGGAGATACAGCGAAAGTACCGCGCAATGAAGCGGTATAGCGGTTCACCTTATCAGAGGAGACTGCCATTCCATTGTCGGTATAGTAACTCAGGGAAGCATAGAAAGTAGTCTTGTCACCACCACCGGATATGCTCAGTGAATGCTGATTGACCAGCGAATTATGAAACAAGGTATTGAACCAGTCTGTATTACTGTTGGCATAAGCCGACAGAAAATCTTCGTTCAAAGAACCATTCGGCCCCCAATTGATATTCTTCCTTGTTATTTCATCAAACATTTTCCCCATAGCACCAAAGTTTTCGCTGCGGGCCACCGTAGTAATATCAATCCACCCCTTACGTTCCAACTCCTTATAGATTGACATTTCATCATCGGAGTTCATAATGTTGAAATTACGGTAATCGGGTTTCTCTTTCAAGGCGATACTACCGGTATAGTTGATAGTCAACCGGTCTTTCTTGCCTTGTTTGGTAGTGATGACAATCACTCCATTCATAGCTTGCGCACCATACAGAGAAGTAGCAGATACGTCTTTCAGGATTTCAAAACTTTCAATATCTTCGGGATTCAGACCTGCCACGCCCGAACTCAATAACGTAGAAAGATTACCGGATGTCAGTTCTTCAGCGCTTACGCTCATCAAGTCTTCCAGAATCACGCCGTCTACTACCCACAGGGGCTTATTGGTTCCGTTGATAGAAGAGTTACCACGGATAGTAAGCACGGGGCTTGCGCCGAAAGTGCTCGAAACATTAGTGATTTGCACACCTGCCACTTTTCCTTGCAGGGAGTTGGTCACATCAGGATTTCCTTTCAGCACAGTCTCATCCGCATTGACTTTTGAAGCAGAACCGGTGAACATTTTGCGGTTTATCTTCTGATAACCCGTGACTACCACGTCGCCAAGACTCACGGCATCATCCTTCATTACGATATTCATGACTTTCGTGCCAATCTTCCGTTCGATTGTTTCCAATCCGACATAAGAGATAATCACCTTATCATCCAGAGAGGCTTCAAAGCTGAAGTTTCCGTCAATATCAGTAATAGTCCCCTGCGTAGTCCCTTTTATCTTGATAGAAGCACCTATTACCGGCTCTTTATTCTCATCGACAATATTTCCCTGTATAAGAGTCGGGGTCTTTTTATTTCTTACCTGTTTGGGAGTCAGTACGATAGTAAGATCCTGAATCCGGTAAGCAATATTCTGCGAAGGAAGCAAACTGTCCAGTACGGCAGTCAAAGCTTCATCCTTACACGAGAAACTGACCAGTTTTGACAAATTTATCAAATCCTTCCTATACAGGAAAGTATAATGTGTTTGTCTCTCTATTGCCTTCAGGCAATTTTCAAAAGATACGCTCTCCAAATTCAAAGTCACTTTTCGGGCAGGTTGCTGCGCCGCCGTCCAAGGAGCATTGCAGAACAATAATAAGGTTATTATCAGATATTTCAAACCATAAGATATTTTATTGCTCATAGTTCATTTACAGTTTTATAATAGTGAGTTCATAGTGTTTATCGCACAAGAAATTGGTAAATTTCATTGAAATTTCAACCCGGGTATTGTCCCCGCATTTGTTGATGTTTCGATAGTAAATTTTCATAATGTATTATTTTTAGTGAATATTAGTCCCCGCCACACGATGTTTTATCGCATGGTAAAAAGATTGCTTATCTGTTTATTTACTGATTGTCAGCGTCTTTCCATCCTGTTTTATACGTATGAGTCCACAATCCTCTATCATTCGAATTATTTTATCCAAGTGCTCATATTGTTTGAAAGAACCGGTGAACGGCAATCGTTTCAGTTCCGGATTTTCGTAATAAATATCGACATCATACAAACGGCTCAATGTACTCAGTATTTCGTCAAGTTCCTTATCTTTAAAGACTAGGACTTCGTCTATCCATGATACATATTCGTAGGTGTCCACTTCTCTTACAGACAATTTATTATCTTCCACCCTGCATTGTTGTCCGGGAGCCAGGATAACTGATTCTTTCCCTAGAGAGTAGGCTATCTTTCCGCGAACCAACGTAGTCATAGGCACCTCATCCTCATAACAATGTATATTGAAAGCAGTTCCTAAAACACGGATATTTCCGGTAGGAGTTTCCACAATGAATGGTTGCGACTTGTTTTCGGTTACATCAAAAAAGAGTTCGCCTTTCGCCAATACCTTTCTTTCTTTTCCGTCAAAGTTGCTTGGGAAGGTGATTTCCGAATCTGCATTGAGCCAAACGAGAGTTCCGTCACTCAACTGCATCTTGAATCTTTTTCCCCGCAATATCTTCAATGTATTATATACTACTTCGGCAGGAACGGTCTTCACTTGTGCATATTCCTCAATAGGCTGTTCGTCTATTCTTAGAGTCCCGGATGACACGGACAACATCTTTTGAGAACTCTGCACCGGAATTTTCTCTCCACTGGCAGTTATAAGGAGTATGTCTGTTGAATCCGCCGGAACAGTATCCATTTGTTGAACGGGTACAACCGCCAGTCCCGAAGGAGAATGCGGCTTTCCGCCGTCATACATATATACGAATATGGCGGACGCGCATAAAAAAGCTATCAATGCGGCTGCCGCAACATATCTATTCCAAACAATACGACGCACCGGTTTCGCAGGTTTCAGGCGCTGCATAAAGTTTGAATATGCTTCCTGAGCTTCTTCCATATCTTTTTCAATATCTACCGATGCCAGGAAATCCGGATTATTATATTTATCAAACAGTTCACGGTGGCGTGCCGACTCATCCAGCCAGTCTTCCAACTGCCTCTTTTCTTCCAAAGTTATTTCACCCAAAATACTTTTCCTGATTAATGTAGCAATATAAATAAGATGACAATTGTTCATTAATTTATCTCCTTTTTATAAATAAAGACACATAAGAGAAAGAAAAGTGGCGCATTATTTCAAAAAAAAACGATAACTTATTTTTTTTTGAATAGAATCAAAATATTTTTTATGTATTTTATTCAAAGTTGGATAATACTTATACCTTTGCAAAAAGAGAATGAACACTGTATTATATAACAGAAGGTTTTTATTTAAAAATGGCAAGACTTAACCCCGATGAAGTAATCATATCCAAAATAGCGACCGACTTCCCCGAAGGATTCCGGGCACTTTTCATCACTTATTATAAGCCCTTATTACGTATTGCGGAAAAAATGATAGGAGTTGAATTTGCAGAGGATATCGTGCAAGACACTTTTCTCACCATTTGGAATAATAAACAGAGTTTTGACAATATCCTTTCTTTGAAATCATATCTATATACCAGTGTTCAAAATAAGTGCCTGAACATAATACGCACCAATCAGCAGTTCGAAAAGTATAAAGTCGAGCAATCTGCCGCATTGGATGAGGAATATATCCTTGATGAAGAGGTTATCTCACAACTATACCAAAGCATAGAGTTGCTGCCCGACCATTACAAAGAGGTAATGCTCAAGAGCATGGAAGGAGAATCCATTGCTAAAATAGCCCTGTCAATGGATACCACGGAAGATGCGATAAAGGCTTATAAACGGAGAGCCAAGCAGATTCTTAAAAAAGAATTGGGAGACAAAGCCTTTATTCTATTATTCTTATGAGGAGGACAAGGTTCTTGTCCTCCAAGTGTCAGATACAGGGATCGGTATTCCAGTAGAAAAACAACAAAAAAATATTCGATCATTTCTATCAAATAGAAAATAGCTACATAGAAAACGACTTAGGGCTCTCTATGGTTCAACAATTAGTTGAATTGCATCATGGAAAAATTATATTGCACAGCGAAATAAGAAAATGGAGCACTTTTTCTATTCATTTTCCACAGGACAAGTCTTCACACAACAAAGATGAGTTTCTTAACGACAACATGGAAGAGAAACAAGATATAATGCCTTCTATATATTCAAACAAGATTTGTATGAACGATGAGCATGAACCCACTAATACACAGGTGATAAAAAAACGGAACTATTTTAATAGCAGAAAACAATAAATAATTAAGACAATACATTATCAATGAACTATCCTCTTTGTTTTATCTATTAGAAGCAAAAAACGGAAAAGAAGCACTAGATATCTTAAAAAGACAGGAAGTTAATTTGATCATTACAAATGTAGAAGCGCGTTTACAACCGAAAAAATAAGATGAGCCATGAAGACGGCTCACCTTTACGAAGGAAAGAAAGATAAGAAAAATAATGTTGGCGAAAAAAAGAGAGCTCACCCGATTACAACTTTCATCAAATAACTGCTTTTATTTCACGGAAAGAATTTATCCCTTCTCTGATTTCGATTTGCAATTAAAGAGAGGAACAGCTATCATGTGCAATTTATGTAAGAACGCACAATGTAGTTGAAATACGCTGATAATCAATCATTATCACAAACAATAAGTAAAAATGATCCCATTTTGAAACCGAAAGGTATCAATTTGACGAACTCGATACCATGTATCTCACCATCCTTGAACCAAAAAAGCGAACGGAGAATACCCGTTTTATCGTTAAGCCAAACCTCGTACCGCAACGGATAATAATGCCCGTAAAAGGCCAACCGGATACTGAACGAGTTGAACAGCTTGAGCAGCGGATAATTCCCGAACAGGTTGGGGTGTAAGAAGTAGAATATACGACAGGCGTCCCGGTGACCAGCCATTACTGCCATATGGTAGTAACGGTCGCATACATAACCCGCATCGGCCATCCATGCGGTAGTAAACACTACTTCTCCGGTTTTCCGCCGCCAGTAAGCGATAATATGCAACAAATCCTCCAAAATAATTTTTATAACGTTCTCACTCGTTTACTATTTAAAACATATTAATTATTTATGAGTTTGAAAAGTTTAATTCAAAAGTTGTAAGTCGGGGAACCCAGTGTTGGTGAGGAATGGATAAAAAGATAGAAAAGGAGGTACAGAGCTGCTATAAATGCAAAGGAATGATATAAAAGGCGGATGCGGCCTGTCAGGAGGGTCCTGTAAGAGGGGGAAGTCGTAACGTCTTCAAAGCCGCTTATCGCCCACCGGTGGATGCCGTAAACACATTAGCTATTCTCAACGGCGAAGCGAATCATGAAGACTTTACTATTGTATGGACGAGATGATCGATAAGTGGAAGCCGATAGTGAAGACATGGGCGACAAGGCGAAGAAGGAATAGAATGTCTTTGAATAATTAACACTTTATTATCTACAGATTTTCAGCTATTTACACGTATATACACTATAAAATAGCAGTACCTGTTTTGCTATTTTTTTCGTATCTTTGAAACGGCAAAAGCTCCAGTCATGCAAGGGACGGATTCATTACCTTGCTAATTAATTAACAAAAGAATATGTCAAAAACAAACGAAATGTATTTGGACAAGGCACGGTCCTTGACCAAAGGATTGAGAAAACATTTGGTAACGGTGAAAAACTACGGAGTAAGCGCGAGTGACTTGTCAAAACTGGAAGCTGCTATCCTCGAAGGTGAGAAACTGAACGCGGAAGTGGACCGCCGGCGCGCTGAATTGAATGAAATCATCCCTAACACCAACCGCAAACTGGCAGAGATTCGCAATTTGACTGTATACTTGAAGGGTTTGATCAAGCCCCGTGTAGATTCCAGCCATTGGCCGGAATATGGAATTGCTGACAAGCGATGATTCCCTGTCCTAATGCATAAAGCCCCTGCAGCAAACCATCGAAAGTTTGCAGGGACTTTTCCGTGAAATGATACCCATACACGAATACACTTCACAGCTCCAAGGTTTTATCATACTTTGGGAAGAATATGACAAAAGCTGCAAAAGTGTTTCCAGCGAGCAAACTGCCTGGTACACTATCGAAGGCATTGACATGACAAACGCGACCGACATCAACAGGATTGAAGCAAGGGGACCGACAAGCACGCGTGGAAGACACGGAAGCCGCCCTGCTTCTCACCCCGTAGCAGCTCAAGCCGCTTGACCTCAGCACGCCCGGCGTCAACTCTAGCAATGAAAACCAGTTTACAACACTCGGGAAAGAGAATACTGTCGGTGCCCATCTTCAAGTGAGCTGCCGTGTCAATTACAAGAGCACGGAAGGTATGTTGCCGTGATCGTGGGTGACGGGAACATGACCAATACAAATGTAAAGGGCTACTATACCAACCTATATATCCCCATCAGTACCTGCAGGAACCCGGGCTACAAGCATGTTGACACCCTCGTGTTTAGTGCCGACAGCAGTGACTTAGTAAAGGCTGATGTCATTTCGGTTGACCAGTGAAATACTGCAACCGATGAAGAAGTGCCGAAAAGTGGCGAGGAAGAAAAAAGAACTGATACAGGCGGAGAAAAATGCCCTCCTCTTTGCCAACGCCTTTACTTACCATAACGCTGCATCCTTCTCCAGCAGTAGTTTTATTACATTTATAGACTCGACCTCATTTGCGTAGAACACCATATATTCAGGTGACAAATCATAGCTCATAAGAATTAAATTATGACTCCACAATAAAACTGCGATGGCCTGTCGCAGCTTTGTATCACATTCGTAATAACAGAGATAGAACTTTTTCACATCCCACAGATTTCTCGGGGACATCCCCATTTCAGGATATTCTGATCCCAAATCGACAGACAATCTCTACAACGCCACCACCGTGTTTACTACCGAGTTTACATTTTTCCAACAACTTGCCAATCCCTCAATAAGAGGACATCACAACAGTATTCAGTTGTTTTGCTATCTGTAATCGTAAAGACTCAATTACTGCGACAACATGTCGCAGAAGTTCGTTATCCCCCTCTTCGTTGAATCGTTTTGATACGGTTAAACCCTTCATGCTCTCTATTACTTAAACCTTATGCAAAAGTATAAAAGATTTTCTGTTGTGGTGCTAAACAAATTAACTTAAATACCTTTACATATTGAATTATGACAATATTCTGTTATTTGCTTATTATGTATCGTATCCCATTATAAATCACATTCCTCATCAAATGGGCAAACCATTCTGCCGGAACGAAAGAATGAGATGTCTGTCTATTATCATATTCAATGAATTAGTGTCACGTGTGACAGTTTTTCGGAGGGATGTTAGTGCTCTTCATAGGGTAATCATTTCAAGATGAAAAATCACATCGCTATTGATATTGCACTGAATGACTGAGGCGGTTACCAAACATCGTCAACTAGAAGGAACGCACAGCGTAGGGCGTGAAGTGGAACTCTACAATCTAAATATGATTATTGTTCTTGGTTATCGCACCTGCTTCTAACTCTTCCTTAATATAGTTGGAAGTCCAATCTTTATTTTAGCCAAAAATCTCGTCTTATCTCATTCAGACAACCGAAGAGAAGAAGAATCTCGATTACACAAAGGGATATATATATTCGAGATTCTTCGCTGACGCTTTAAATGACAAAATGTTTTAGATTTTTCAAATTCATCCGATGTGGCGAAGAAAGCAACATCTCCTAAACCGTCTTATCGTATGCTTATCTTTTCGACGGGCTGTGTTTTCGTTCCATCCAAAGGTTTCGCGTGGTATTTCACCCCGTCGAAATCGATTTCTTTCAGGTCGATACACCGGATATTGCTGTTATACATGGTCCGGTAATAAATCATTCGGTTGCGGGTGTCTGATGCGACGGTGAACTGAGTGGCACTGGGCATATCGGCAGGAGCCTTTCCCCAAGCAAGTTCGGTTCCCGTCGGAATGTCGAAGTTGTTCAGTATATGAAAAGCCTGAAAGACGCATCCCCGTGCGTCTGGTTGTTCTGGTGCAGTAAGCTGGAAGAAAGCTGCACGGACAAAACGGGATGGAGGGGTAAAGTCACCGGGCAATCCCAACATGCCGCTTCCATGCCCGAAATTCTTCATCTCCAAGGGTCCGAATTTATGTACGGGAGCGTTGCCCGGTTGGAGGTTGATGTAGTTGTTTAGATTGGTCCAATGCCATTCGATACCCGGTGAGTTAGTTAATACTCCCAGCGGATTATCGTAAAAGTGTACCTGCCCGTCCACAATTTCCAACACCATTTGTTTACCCGAGGACTCAGTGAACCGCCAATGTACAGTGGATGAACGGGGGTCGATATGGATGACACGGACCTTCTCCAATGCCTCTTTTACCTCATCCAGGGTGCCGCATTCCGCCAGGACATAGGATACCACCTGAAAGTCGGCCAAGCACTTGTATTTCAGGGAAGCGTCGTAGGGCTGGTATTTACCATATCCGGGAAAGTAGAAGAGTCCGGCAGAAAGACCTTTCTCGTTGATTCCTTCCACCATAAATTCTTTCTGCTCTACCGCCAGTCCCACATACCCGTGTTTGCTCCTGAACTTGATTCCGTCCATCCCTGAAGGAGTGAGCGACTGGAGTTCCTGGTTCCGGGGAACCACTACATACATGTTGTTCATAGCACTTTCTGCCCATTCGATGGTACGTGCCGCGACAATGGCTCCGTCCTTGCTTTTGAGGGTGATGCCCGTGCAGGCACCGGCTGGCACTTGTGACACGATGCCGATGCTTGCCAGCAGAAATGTGGATAGTTTAGTATTCATAATTATTGTTTTTGATGATTATCGAAAGAGATAACGTCCAAATGGAGAATAATGTTTGTTAAACACGCGGGAAAATACGTGATATGGCACAATTTGATTCCGTCTAATGCCCATTTTACCAGCACAGCCACGGCTCTACCAGATTTGCTTTTTAATCTAAATAGATAAATTTGTAAATAATTGGTTTGTAGATTGTTGAGTAATTTCATCTGGATGTTTTCAGATTATTAGCAATTGTATAGACCGTTAAGCAAACCGGTATAACTAAGTATAAGTAAACCGCTACACCATCGTAATAAAGAATAGCTTACGGATATGAAGTAGCCCTAGCCAAAAGGCAAGCTGTTGGAATAGCCCCTTTAGTATATAAGATTACACAGACACTATACTGCTGATGAGGAGAGATGGTCCCCAAGTCGATCGTTAGTCACTTGTATTGAACCTGGTAAGCCCGTATTTACCCTGCATCCATCGAAGCAGGTAAGTCAACCATAAGGAAAACCGAAAGCCTTTTGCACCATTTGTCCCTGTAGGTGTCCTTCAACGGCAAGGAAAGGCTTCAGTTCATTCGTTGTCAGATACTCCATTTGTCCAGCACGTGAAAACGTTCCTCTTTTACAAGGCCTGAACGGTGCTAAACGGTATCAAACCGTCACGCACATCCTTATTGGAAATAACCTTTAGCGTCTCCTCAAACAGCACAAGGGTAAAATCGGTCAGTTTGCCACCATCAGTCTTGATTTGACTGGGAGTGCGGTAATTATCACGCATCTACCTAAACAGTCCGTTTACCATGTCTTTGCCGCGTCTTTTTACAGGATGTTCGACTTCCTTATCCGTTTCAAATAGCCGGCAATACGTTTGTGTCCCCCTTTGTGTACTATCATCTTCTTATAGTTTTCGTTGTCTATCGCACTTTATATATAATCATCACATCACTGAAGCCAAATCATTGTTTCACCCTCTTGTTTTCTTTCCCACCTCTTCTTTTTACTTTTAAAAGAAAGTGGGTTTAGAATAAGCTATGCCTGTATTCCACTTATCTTGTTGCAGGTCTGTCCGTTGATTTTCCTTGCTTTGGACACCAACGGAAATGAGGTACATGTTTCTCTTTTTTACTAAAAATCTTTCTCATAATATTCAAGATACAAGCTGTGGTTTCCGACTGCAACTTTCTTTTATTTCCACTTTCATAGAATTACTTATTTATTGGTTATTCAAACAGATTGTTCATGAGGTGCATTCTCTCGATTTTCTTCTTATACACTATTTTTGCATAAAATTCTGTCATTTTGATACTTTTGTGATTGACTATCTTACTTCTTGTTTATAGGTTTACCCCCAATGTCAGCAATAGAGCGGCTGCGTTATGGCGAGCAGTATGATAGGTGATATATTTCTATATTCCGGCCTCCTGCATCCATTCATCCAACACCACTTCCACTGTGGTAGAGGTGACGCGAAGTTGATGAACTACAATACCAATATCTTTATCTGACAAGTAGATTGTTACCCTATGATTTGTCTTTCAATGCTCGTGTTCGATGTAAAGCGTCTTTTCATCAGCCTCCTTATGCATCCCGTACCATTCCAAAATAAACATGTCGCCGTACCGTAATCCGGTGAAACAAGAGAACAGAAACACCGTTTTCACTATCTCATAGGAACAGGGCGTGCTGCTCAATATCTTTTCTCGTTATTAAACGTGCAGGTTTTCAGAAAGGCAATGAAGCTCTTACAAAAATCACAATATATTCTAAACAAAATCGTATGATTTTACTCTAATCGGAATAGAAATAAAGTAGGAGCCTATTACAGACAATAGCCTACCATCAGGTAGCCCTTATTTCTTTGTACCTATTAATTGCCTGATGAATTTCCTCATCCATAAATAATAGCCTGTCAGTGGCAATGCAGCCCCAATCAAAGCAGCAATAAAAGCAAGTATGCGGGTAAGCATCCCTCCCCAGCTACCGACATGTACCGAATAAATCCAGCCGCGAATTTTTCCTGACTTGTCTTGATGTTGATAAAGACTTGTTTCCGTAAATTCACCAGTATCCGTATTGAAAGAATAACGGTCAGACGCACGCTGATTTCCGAAGCGGTCGAAAGACACACTTGCCGTACCGGAAGAAACACTAATTTGCTTATATTCCAGATTTTGATGCCTTAGCTTATCATACACTTCCTGCCAACAAGCGAATGGAGAAGCCGCAGAACATCGATCACTATGATTGTTTTCCAACCCCTCTCTTTTATCAGCACTTCGCCTACCATTTCCTCCCCTTTTCTTTTCCTGATTAGCCAGTCTGGTATTTCCTTTATGCTCATTATGCTTCTGTTCATTTCCATGGGAAAATCGTTGTTGTACTTCTACCCCGAAGACTTTATAAAAGGCCGTCCGATACCACGGAAAAGACCAAGTCAATCCCGTCAGTGCCATAGCCAGTAGAAAGAACAGGGCATACATTCCACCTGCCACATGCAAGTCATACCAAAACCTTCTCCAACCTTTTGATACAGTTATTTTCAGACTATTCTTCAATGCTTTACGTGTACGCGGCCACCAAATGACAATTCCCGAAATCAGTACAAAAACAAATAAAAGCGTACTGACACCTACAATCATCTTACCCCAAAAGATCCCTTCATTTCCCGGATTCATACTATCCAGCAACCAGCGATGCATTCGGAACATAAACATAAAAAAGCCGCTACGCTCGCTTTTTCCTTTTACTTCGCCCGTATACTGGTCTACATACAAAGATGCACGGCGTGGTTTGGAAAGACTAACCTGATACGCACGTCCGGGATCAGAAGATATGCTGACACCGGTCACTGATACACTGTCAGGCAATGCCATTGCCACTTTTTCAAGCAGCTTATCCATAGAAAGAGGTGACTCTTTTACCGTTTCAACGTAGTAAAGATCGGGGCGAGACCACTCATTTACCTCATTCTCAAATACCAGCATGGCACCGGAGAAGCAGACAAGAGTTATTATCAGTCCGAAAGGGACGGAAAGCCATAAATGTATCTTTCTGAATATTTTCTTCATGTTTTCATTACTATTTCCTGAAAAAGCCTGCAAAGCTTTCTGCTCGGCAGGCTTTTATCTACGAAAGATTCTCTATTTAACCGACTGTATTATTTTGAAAGATATCTCATCTTACCTACCGTAGTGATAGCGTCAGCCTGTACCGTCAAACCTTTAACTGCCTTGCCTGTTTTTGCGTCTATTTTATAGAAGGCCGGATTCTCGCCCGTGGTCACAGTAACCGCCATATAAACATACCCTTTTTCTCCATAAGGCTCACCACCAAACTTACAGTTAGCCGGTAAACCTGTAACAGGCATAATCATCTTATCTTCCGCCTTGAAAACAGCCAATTCGCTGACATCTGCATTTCTACCTCCACCAATCATATCTTCCGCTCCCTTTTTATACAATTGAAGCAGGAAGTAATCTTCAGAGATGTGCCAGCAACGGAAAATAGGATGTTTAGTGCCTATCTCTTCAAAGTTCACATAGTAATCCGGATCGAAATCTGTTGCACCTGCTTTGATACGCATTGCGCCCGAAGGTTTCTGTCCTGTTACCTTCTTCAAATCTGAAGATGAAACTGCCGTACGTCCATATCCGGGAGAGAACACATAGACGTCACCATTATCAGCGGCCCAAATGGTCTGATAATATTGTGAACGCATACGACCGCATGCATAGCCTATTTTATCAGTCTTGGCAATCACCGGAGTCTCATTGAAGTTCGTGCCACTATAAATTGCCACGTAAGCATTATCCGGGTATTGTGTAGAAGGAATAACACCGGCTGTATATGCACCGCTGCCGCTACCACCGTCAGTCTTAGTCACAAGTTCCTGATCTGTCACAGCTTCCGGCCATTTTTTAATACCGTACTTACTCATTCCCATTGGGATGACAGATGTATAAATCTTATTGTTAGCTTCAACCAGACCTGCCCATGAAACTTTTTCACCATTACCCAAATAATTTTCGGCAAGCAAGGTACCCTCTTCCTGACTGCCATCGGTCGCATCCAAATAGTTGAACAACAATGCTTGAGCTACATTCTGATCCTCATCCGTTATTTTCGAGTCCCCGGTGGAAACAGTCACCACTTTATCCCCCCAAGTACCGTATGACGTGATACGATTATAAGTGTATGTGTACTTTTCCTTCATTTTACCATCTGCACCCAGATAATAGGAAGCGCCTGTACCTGCGCCACCTTTATTATAAACTAAAGCAAACACATAATCCAGTCCTTTATATACCCAATAGGTACCGCCAATCACTTCAGTTCCATTCCCTTGGGTCGACACTGTTCCTTCATCCAAAGAGTTGGCTACTACCAAATAACTTGCTTCACCAGTTGTGGCAGCCACCACATAAGCTGTTTCTCCATCAATCGGCGGGTTATCCACCGGATTATTATCATCGTCGCAAGATGCCACAAACACACCGCTACTCAAACAAAAAGCTATGGCAAAAGCCTGTAATAAAAACTTCTTCATATATTCTTTATTATTGATTGATACTAAAAACTGACTCTTATTATTTACCGAAAAACACTCTGAACTTTCCATAGAATGCGCGCCCCGCTTTTTGCAGGCTAAAATTGTCAAACAGTTGGGCATCGGTGAAATTCCGACATTCAAATGATACATTATAACGTCCATTCTTCATGGTGTAGGACAAAGACAGATTATGAGAAAACTGTTCCGGCACCATATTCTTTGAATCTTTATCTCCGAGATTTTCCCAGTAAAGAGGAAAATCGTGCTGCCAGTAGCTATCATAGCCGATGCTCAACACATTTCCTTTGACAAACAGGTCATTCCAATAAAAATTTGCATTGATATTAGCATAACGATAGGGCAGATTCGGCATACGCACTTTATAGTGCATGCTTTCTTGCAAAGAGGAACCCGCCAGAAACTTTTCGTAATCACGAGTATCGATGCTATTGAATGTTCCTCCTATATCAAACCAATGCGAGAAGCTATAAAGCAATGACAAATTATACCCTTTGGTCCTTACGTGACCGTGGTTCTCATAATATCCGTAGCTTGTTCCTCCCAATACGTCCAGTCCTCTTTTTATATAATCTTTCGTATCCCGATATATCAAACCGGCCTCGGCATACAATCCATGCTTGCCAAACTGATGATTATAGCTGAAACTCAAATTGACATTATCACTTTTCTCCGGTTTCAGATTCATTTTGCCAGCTTCAAGATCTTCATCTCCAAAGAGTTCGTCCGTGGTCGGCAGGCGGAAAGCCTTTTCGTACGAAAGTTTCACCTGAAGATCTTTCCATATAAAATAGGTACCTGCCACTCCATATCCAAGAGCGCTTGCCGTATTGGACAGATTGATATAATTGCCTATTCCATCCGTATTCTGCGATACCGGTCCCTTGTTGTATTGCCGATAATATTTGGCAAATGCCGACACATTCCATCTGTCCGACGGCATCAGACGGTAAGAAAGCCCGCTGACGTTTTTACGGGTGATTTTAGGAATAGAAAAGTCCGTGAATTTGGAAGAAGCACCGATGGTAGAGCGGCTCGTACGTTCAAAATCACTGATTACATGACTGAAAGTAAACGTATGCACCTGTCCGATATGGTAATTCATCTTCAGCGTCCCATTCCAGTTTTTATTTTTAGATTCACTGTTCTGGTAAGACTGTTCTCCCCGGCTGCCTTTTTCATAAAAATCTCCACGCCAGTTGTAAGCCCGCGAAGCGGTATCGACATTGTTGGTGATATTATGATTGTAATTGGCAGTCAACAGCAGATCCAGGTTTTTCACCAATAAGTTCTTTTTGTAATATTCTAAAGAAGGGACCAACGAATGTCCTTTGCGAAATTTCTCACCGAACACGACATCTTGATAAACGCCTGTTTGTATCTCTTTATAGAAATGGGAATAATTGAAACTCAACGCCAAACGGTCTGCCCATTTCTTTCCTACCAGGCCGATTTTTCCAATCACGGCTTCATTATGATACTGGTCATTAAAACGTTTCAGATGATAAATCTTATTTTTATCAAGTGGCGGGAAACGTACGCTTCCATCTTCTTTAATCTCAAATTCGCGTACGTAAGTATCTACATAATAATCATTATCCGAAAAGTTTTGAAAAGCATTGACCTCATACATAAAACCATTCTTGAACGTTTGTCCGAAGCGCACGTATGATTTATGAGTATTAAACGATCCGTAAGAATAGGAAGCATCCATAAACCACTTTCCGGGTTGTTTGTTGGTGACAATATTAACCACTCCCCCAATGGCATCGGTTCCGAATCCTACGGGAACCACTCCTTTATAGACCTCTATACGGTCGGCAAAATTAATAGGAACATTGTTCAAATCGAATGCAGCACCGGCTCCTTCCTGTGGTACGCCGTCAATGAAGATTTTCACATGTTTTCCGCTAAAGCCATCGATATACAATTGCATATCCGACCCCACTCCACCTGATTCGCGGAGTTTTACACCGGGCACTTTAGTTAGTGCACCCGCCAAAGTCTGCGTACTGTTATGCAATTTCTTCGCATCAATGGCTACCGCATTAAAAGCAGACTGATTCACACGGCCGACTCCGGATGTCGTGACCAGCACCTCTCCCAGTTCTTTTACCGCCGGCGCGATAGTGACGTTTACTTTTATTCTTTCTCCCTTAGCTAATTTAACTTTCTTTTCTACCGTTTGATAACCGATAGCCGAAACGACGAGTGTATATTCACCTGCTGTCGTTTTCAAATGATATATACCTTTCTCATCTGTATAGCATCCTTGGTTGGTTCCTTTCAGATAAACTGTCGCAAAATCCACCACTTCTTTCTCCGTGGACATCACTCTGCCCGAAATTAAACTACTACGATGACGCCCATGTTGTGAATATACGGATACGGAAAACAAGAATGCCAGAAAAACTAAAAAATATTTATTGCTCATCTCCTTTTTACTTTATAACTTTTCACTACTCTAAAAGTAATGCAAAGATAAACGGAAAGAGAGATGCCAAACAATACCCATTTTTCGGTAAAAAATCAAACAATATAGACATACGGAACACACACAATACCTATATACAAGTAAATAGTACTTCACGCATCTTGTCAACGCACATTACGTCACTTCTCACAGCTACTCTTTCTACACATGATTCGTGTCTTTTCAGACAAGTTTTTCCAGTGGTTATTGACATATAATTGTCTTGTTGGAACACAAAATATGTGCCCCGTCTTTACCCTAAATATCACACAGAAATAGATACAGATTAATGCGTTTTTTTGCTATTAAAATCTCTGAAAGAATAGCATAGACCCTCATGATTGTCAAGGTTTGCTTTGAAATAAAAAGGATAAGTCCAGAAAGACAAACTGTTATATGTTGCAAAAAAATGTTGGGAATCCATTATATTTCCCAGCTCATCATAACCTTAAAATCTAAAGGTATAGACATAATCATCTCGTCGTTCATTATTCATAAAAACTTTATACTGAAATCACTCCGATTGCAAGGAATGCTTATCTTGTTCGCATAATTTATTTTATTTCTTTCATTATAGAAGGAATGTGCAACATCCCATTCAAATAAGCGAGTAAAAAAATCATCACCCAATTTCATTATCTAAAATGCAATCTAATGTTGTCCTGAACGGGCAGATTAGTCCTGATTTTGAATAGTTTTAGTAAAAATGATAGAGAAGATTTAAAGGACCTTAATATCCTTCTTTATCGTTCATCTGTATCGTTAAAATGCGAAGGACATCCTATTCGAAAAATCAAATTCCCACACGATTATGGAGAAAGTAACACAAGGTATAAATGTAATATAACATTAAGAAGTTATTAACAAACTTTCGCCCAAACAGAATACAATGATTGATGCCGAAAAAACATATCAATCTCATGACAAATAACAACAAATAACGCTAGTACATACGATCTATTAGGGACATTCCAGTACTTGAAAATCTGACCATAAACCAAACTGTCGTCAGACTTCCCGGGAAGCCAAGTTTTGTTTTCCAAAAAAGATGAAGAATTGGTTTCAACATAAAATGTGTCCAATTCTTCATCAAGATGTATATTAAAATATTCCTATTGTTTTTTCAAAACATAATGTTCCGCCCATTCACCATTATTGAGTGTTCCAACACTATCAGACAAGGGACCGCATTATCAAGAATTTTATAATATGTTTTTTCTCCAGACGAGGGTGTTACCAATTCTATGATATCCTGACTCATTATATTGTAAATACCACTTTCTTCAAAGGTATCATTCTTTTTTCCAAAATATTCACTCCTCAGATCATAAGTCGTATCACTGTTTATTTTCAGTGTAGTTTTGATACCCCGCAACCGGCACAGGGCAAAATGCCCTCATAGGTTCCATAACAACCTTTATTCTCAGTATTGACTACATTTATGGTCGCAATAAAGCTACTTTGTTCCTGCGGCGCTGTTTTCTTCTGCGATCCGGCACAGCCTAATGTCACTATTATTATGACTACTGCCACTAAAAAATTAAATACGACAAGTTTCATAATTATAAATGTTTGATAAATTCAAGTTATTTATAGTTCTCAAAACGTCTGCTGCATCTATTATTTTTACAAATGACCTTAAAGCCATATGGATCCAGCTTCCACATCCCCCGCCTGGTAGGTATAGGAGATAAACTCCTCAAGCGCCTCCTTCCATGTAAGATTGAAGGTTTCCATGATGGAGTGTAGTGTGCGGTTGCTGTCTTCATCCAGGCTATCCTCCCCGATCAGGTTCACATCTGCCTCCAGGTCCACATCAACAAACTCCTCGCGGCTCCAAAATACCACTACCGGGATGCTCAGGTTAATATCCCATGTTCCACGCTGGATCAATACCCCGGAGGGCTTGTAGAACGGGTCAAAGCCGTTTGTCTGCGGGTTCTTTTTAGAATTGTAGCCGTGATACAGGCGGAGTTTCAGGTCAAACTCCTTACGGTCCTTCAGGAACCGGATAACTCCTTTTAATCCTACCGGGTTAGTGCCTCCCGTAATTTCCGCCTCGTTGTCATGTTTGGTCTTGTCCCAGGGCGTGGTATCCACATAGAGATAATCCACCAGTGCCTCCGGATCATTGTCGTCAGCTTCCGGTTTCCCGTCAAAGGTAGGTCTCACGTTCTCCGGGGTGAAGAAATGCTGGTGGATATTCTCCTGCCCGTTCTCCACGAACTGGCCGTTCATCAACTCTCCTTTGGAATTGTAGTAATAGATAAACATCAGGTAAACCGGGGCCGGGGTAAAGTTGTTTCCATTTTTATATTCGCCGTTTTTCTGAACGTAAAACTTGCCCTGGCTTCCTTCAGCAAGGGTCCATCCACTGCCGGCCTTCAGTTCATAAGTGATCTCCTGAACACGTTTCATATACCTGGCCGGGGATTCCGGATTTTGGTGGGGACCTCCGGCCTTCTGTATCTCGTTCCAGTCAGCGTGCAGGTGGCATTCAACGAGGCGGACGATCATTTTTGCCGGGTCCTCATGCAGCTTGTTCTTCGTCTCGTCTTCTGGTATTACAGGATCCTTGCTGCAAGAGTTCAGCGACAGGACAAGGGACACTCCTACCAGAAGTGCCCACACGGTTTTACATACAATTGTTCTCATTTTTCTTTTTATTTATTAGTGTTGATTATAGTTGTTATAAATTAAAAAATCCAGTTTACACCGCAACGCACATCACGTCCCATATCATGCGCATAGTAACGCGAGCGGTTGGTGTATTCCTTGTACTCACGGTTCAGGAGGTTGTCTGCCGACAGCATGAACCGGACCTGGTGTCCCCGTTTCACGGGAAGTTCAAGACCAGCGTCGAACCCGAGGAGATGGTACGCTGGGGGAGTATACGGGATAAGATCCGTGTCCGGATCAAACCGCCTCTGTTTTGCGGTGAAACGGTGCCTGATGTTCAGGCGCAGCCTGAGATGCGATTTCGTCTCGTGGATCCACGCAAGTTCATGGCTGAAACGGAAGGAGGGAATATAAGGAAGATAATTACCCTTTGTCCGTTCGTTTGCCCGTATAAAGGAGACGACGGCATGGTAGTTCCATGAACCGCCCGGAGTGAAACGCAGGTCAAAGTCCATACCGCGGAAGAAAGCCGGGGTCTGCCTGTACTGGAAGACCGGGTATGCCCCCGAAATCACGGTGACTGTCTCTTTCTCCGGCCCGTCATAGATATAGCCGTCCACCCATTGCAGGTAACCGTCCAGACAGACGCTGAACATCCCGTCGCCGTAACGGAGGGAAGATATCCATTTGTAGCTTCTTTCCGAGTGCATCGCAGAGTCTCCCCTGACAAACATCCCAGACCCGAGCTCGTTCCCGTTGCTGTACAGTTCATACACGTGAGGGGCACGCCAAGCCAGACCGAAGTTGGAGGTGAGCCTCCAGCGTCTGGAAAGTTGATAGTGTCCTCCCAGGCTGTAGGACACGTTGTTAAACTTTCTTATCCCGCCATAGAGGCTTCCCGTCCAGTCATAACCACTGGCACGGGTTTCCTGCATATCCAGGCGGAGGCCTGCTTCAACGCCTCCCCTGGCCAGGTGATATTTCCCGATTCCGTATATCCCTGCCTGTGTCTCCGTGTAGTTCGGGATAACGGGCACGAATCCGGTACCCGCGCGGCTATGGTTCTCGATGAACATGACCTGACCTCCCGCCTCGACCTGCCAGGAGCGGTAATCCCGCTTCCAGCGCAGAAGATGCTGGAATGAATTCAGGTGCAGTGAAACCGTCGGAATGTTAGAATCCAGCCGCCGGACACGGTTTTCCTGCCTATCGTCCTTCTGCCAGGTACTCTGCCAGTGAATACTTCCCCCCTTCTTCATGCCGAGCCGCATCCTGCCGAATGCGATCTGATGAGTGACCTCCTGGCAGGGAGGCCTGATACCACGGGAGAAAGGATCCGTGTGCAGGGGGCGACCAAGCCGGATACGTTCCGCCAGCAGGTCCTCGCTACCCATCTGGGCGCTGAGCATCACCCCTGTCCGGCTGTAGAAGCGGCTGTAGAAACCTTCCACTCTCAGACGTCCGCGGTCATAGCCCAGAGAGGCGGAAGCGTGATATTCTCTGGTTCCCGTGTTGTTCAGAAGATAGTGCGCAGTGGAACGGTCCCCGGAATTTGACCAGGTTCCCTGCAGACGCCAAGCGAAATCACCGGGAAAAGCACCTTCGAGCTGTCCGGTAGCCACGTAGCGACGCCCGTTACTTCCGTAAAGTACGGAGATTCCCCCTTGAAGGGAGCGTTTTCTGAAAGGAAGCGGAGACTGCTCCATGACGATAATCCCTCCAAGGGCATCCGAACCGTATCTTACCGCATCGGAGCCCTTGATTACCGAAACGGAGGAGCTGCCGTTCATGTCCACTTCGGGAGCGTGGTCGGCCCCCCATTGCTGCCCAGTCTGGCGGGCACCGTTATGGATGATCAGTATCCGGTTCCCGTACATTCCTTGGATAACGGGTTTGGATACAGTGGTTCCCGTGCTGATGGAACTTACCCCGCTGACACGTTCGAGCAGGGTGGCAAGCGAGGTTCCCAGCGCGTTCCTGATCTCGGGAGATGAAAGGCGCCGGCTCACCACGTTGGGTGACGCCCCGGCACGTTCACCGGTCACGACCACTTCCCCGAGTTTTTGTATGTCCGGGGAGAGACATACGGTATGTATGCTGCTTTCTTTGAATACCTCGTTCAAAGGCACACGTCGGGAACCGTAACCCAGGCACTGCACGAGGACCGTATCCATGAAACACGTTCCATGACCGAAAACAATCATTCCACGGGGGGAGCTGACAAGTAACCGTTCCCCGGTCAGGATATAGGCCCCTTCAATGGGAAGCCCGTTTTCCCGGTCAATGACCAGCAGAGTATCGCGTGTACCCGTCGATTGCCGGTCAGCCTGTACCCGTGCTTCCATGGGAGAAGGGAGGGTACATAGGCAGACAAGAAGCAGGCACACATACTGGAGATATGCATGAAATGTCATACTTGAAAAAATATAAACGGGTTATAATCTGTTAAGACGGGACATGAAAAGCCCCTGCACGCAATCACAGTGATGGCATGCGAATCCCTCAAGGGAGTTATGACAAACACACAGGGGGTGCACGGAGGAAATGCGGGAAAAGAATGACGATGACATCTGTTTCCCCGGAGATAAGATACCTTACAGGCCTGCCAGTCGGAATATAATCGTATATAAAAATCCCTGCCTCGACAAACGGGGAGAGCGTAAAGAGACAGATGGTACAATTTTCAGGAGAATCGTGACGGGAGTGCCCCTGTTCGTTATGGGATACGCACGAATGTTCCCCGTGAACATGAAAAGCTTTCACGAGGAAAAAGGGCACCAATGTCAGCAACAACATACATGCTATGACAGCCCGCTGTCTCTGTCTTTTTTTCGTACTATCCATTAGTTTGCAAAAATAACAATCAAATCAGCAACTAACAATACCTATAAATGATGATTTACAAATGTACAACTAGCGTATGGAAATTGTCTTTACCATAAAATTTTTCAAGTTGGGATCAATGATGCATACTCTTGTGCCCTACAAATGCCGGTGTATGCTTTTCACGCTTCCAGAAAAAGTTCCTTCAGACAGGGCAGTAATTATATCGTATATGATTGCCATGCATGAATCATTCTTTCAATCTCCTCTCTATAGCTTCAAGTTCCATTTTCCTAATTAGATGAACGTTGCCTTATAGGGAATGACTGGACTGGCAGACCGATCTCCAGCTAAAACAGCAAAGCCGGAGAAAAATGTTGAAACCTTCTCTCCGGCATTTCCAGTCATGCTTCAGGAGAATCCCTTCTCCCGTCCACAAGGAGCGCCTACGGCAGATCTCTCACGCAACGCACGTATCCCTTCCTGTTATTCACAAGCCTGTCATTGTCACCCGCCCACTGGGTATCCACGGTCGTGACCCATCGGAGATAACCATGGAGATACATCTGGTAGCCGGCACTGAACGATCTTGCCCCGTTCATGCTACGCTTGGAAAATCCCGTCCGAGAATGGAGAACTTCAGACTCTACTACTCCCAGAGAAGGAAGGTCATTACCGAATTCGTAAACCTCCTTTTTCTCAGGGTTATGCCAGTCGAACAGGCTCCCGCACATGATGATCAATTCCACCTCGTTGGGCACCCGCCAGGTTCCCAGGTCGCTCTTGTCCGCCTCCTGGTAATAATAGGCGCACGGGCTGTTTCCCTGTTCGATGTCCGCCATCAGCGTGCTCCAATCCTGTAAGTAATACTCGCTCTTCCTGTCAGGATTATTCAAATCCTTGGGCTTATCTATCTTATTGGCGATATACTTGGCCACCTCAAACCCGTTCTTGTAAATGGTGTTGCTCTGGGAGTCCTCATCATGCGCAGGCAACTCGTAAATGGCTCTTACTCCACGCGTCATGCTGTATGGCAGGTTATCTGCCCTAAAGACCAGATATTCCTCTTTCGTCCTGTTATTGACAAGAGACTTGTTCAGTTCCCTGCCCAACTCCTCGATGTGATAGCTTTCTTCCCCAGACTCCAGCATCCCCAGATCCCTGATCAACCTCACTTCCGAGTAGGGGGTGCGGTCCCCGGGTGAGTTCCCTCCCTTGTAATAATCAAAGTTTGCGATGGGAGTCACGCTGCGGGACTCCAAGATACAAATATAGGGGTTGGAAGAGTATAAAGAAAGGTTTGTACTTGCCATAAAGGCTCTTGACATATAAAATGCTGTGGCGTTGTCCGAGGGGGCGTGCCCGTGCAGCCTGGAATGTAACGGCAACGCCCGTTCCCCCACGATAAGCATACCGCTCTCGCTCACCGAAGGAATATACCACTTCATCTCGGCGGCCTGCATCCGGCCATCACGGTTATCATCCCGGTTCCGTAAAAACGGGGTGAAACAGGCATATTCGGCGTGGTAATTCTTGGCTGCCAAATTATAATGGTCTCTGCTGAGAGTCAGCTTCGCGTTGTCCACCTTCGTCATGACCTGCCATAACTGGTCTTGTTTACTTCTTCTCATCGGGTCAATCATGACCTCTTGACTGAAGTCGCCCGACCTTGCCATCACCTTCCAGGTATTCGACCAGCCGTTGGATGTATATTTATTATAAAAAGCATCCGGTTCTCCCGGAGCCTTCACCATAAAGTCCAGGTCCGGTGTCTCGTTCACGTTTTCCACCCCCCAGACACGCATGCCTTCGGGTCCCTCCGTAAACACCGTCTTGATGGACATCTGACGGATGGAAACGACAGCCTGATGATAACGTGACTGCCCGTCGGGGGAGATTTCATGCGACGTGTTCACCAGCAGGTCGAAAGTCCGATCCGGGGCGTTGGCAAAGGTTTTCCACAAGTTCTTGTCCTCGGGGGCGCCATCCTGCATGGGGTTCCGCTCGTAGAAATACTCGTTGGCGTAAACCGTCACCTTGCAAAGCCCCGTGGAGGCATTAAATACATAATCGGGCTCTTTGACAAGTCGGTAAAGAAACTGTTCCAGCGAAAGCAGATGCACCCCCGTGTTGGAGTAATATTCCATGGTTTCGTTTCCATTGTCAGACAGGGTGCTCGGGTGGATGAAGAACGCGAGCCAACCAGTGTCTGCCTTCTTCTCCCCTGAAGGAACGTATCCGTTATCCTCCAGCTGTTCCAGCTCCGCCCTCGTGTAAGAGACTATCTTGTCACAGAACGGGGTGCGTATGGCAAAGGAGATCATCGCGTCGTCCTTCAAACTGCCATCCGGATTGAAGATGGCAAGCTCGTCCTTGTTGAAACGCATCAGGCCCTGTTCATAATGGCAGTCAAAACTGAAGGAGCGGTGAGCGTCATATACAAGGCCTTCCACCCCGGGAGCGGGCTCCTCTTCCCGGTCCTTGTCGGACATCGCCTCCACTACCAGGTCGTTCATCCCCTTGATCGTCACGTTATAGGTATAGTGCACGTTACGTTCTATATCATAATCGTTGACCGGATCATTCTCCGCCGTGTATCCCAGGTAAACGCGGTAGGTCACCCTCCCGAAACGCTCCGTTGAGACTTCACCGGTTGTCATATCCTGGCGTAACTCACCCGTGAACTCGATGTAGGGAGCCAGATCCGGAGCGTATTCTGTAGCTCCGTTCTGCACGTTCGGCTTCTCCGTAGCATCGGGAACGGGAGACTTCACTTGTTTCTGCCGCAGGTCATACCCCTTCCTCTCCGCATTGTAACCGGGAGAGGCGGGAGTTATCATTTTTTTTGCCAATTTCCGGTTCTCCGGAAGGTAAAACGTAGTAGTAGTAGTAGTAGCGTCGCCCTCGAACTGGAATAATTCGGACAACCAGTACGAATCCATCTCCATCCCGCCGGCATCCCAGGGAGCCCCGGCGTCACTGCCCTTGACATGCTCGGTGACAAAGGTCGAAGCCGGCACGTTACCGACTCTCCATGTCCCGGGCACGAACGTGAGCCCCTCCCCGGTTTTCAGGTTGACCGTGATTTTCGCCTCCGCACGTTTCAGGGAGACCTCGAGGCGCCTGGTGTCGGGACTGATCTCCTCCGTCTTGGTAACTGACATCAGCAGGTTCCCGTTCGGTCGGAACAGGGTACGGGCGGTCATCTCCGCCTTGACCCTCTGAATGTCCGAAAGGGACGACACGCCAGCCAAGATCCCGGGCTCTACCTGAAACAGCCCGTCACCATCCGATTTATAGTTCGCCAGCAGGACCAGCGTCTTCTCTCCCGAGGTAATGGGGATGTTTTTCAGCAATCCCATGCTCGTGGGTGCATCCGTGTCCTTCTCGCCGGTTGCCGTTTCCAAGGCAGCAGCGGCCTGATAAAGCTCCGCACGGGGATACTCCCGGGAGAACTCCACGCCGCCGCGGGAATCGAAAACCCACAGGTAAAGGTCGTATATCTTTCTCTCCTCGCCTTCCGGCAGGCCCGAACGTGTCTTGGCCCTGTTGGCTGCCGTACCCACGCTGATGTCTACCGTCGTGGGCACACCTTCCGGGACACCGCTGCCCCGAAGCAGCTCCTCGTCCGTACAGCAGGTAAGAACGGGCAGTAACAAAAGAATGAAACAAGTTATTTTCAGCCTATATGCTTTCATATATAATAAAAATTTATAATGACAAAATCGTGAACATCACTGAAAAGGAGGGAACTCCACATCCTTCCGCTCCCAGGATTCGACCCGGTAGATAATCTCTCTGTCCGCGGCTTCCGGCAAGACCATGAATACCTTATAATCCCGGTTCGGGTAAATGGGGCCGGAATACACCCCGAGAGAACTTTCCTCGCCAATGTCAAGCAAAAAGGTCCTTGTCCTGGTCTGTGAGATGTTTCCTCCTGTATAATACTCCACTGTCAGCTGTATCTTCGGGTGAGGGTGTCCTTCCTGCCAGGAATTGGCTTCCGGAATATACGGGGCCAGGTACTGGGGAAGGAAGAACTGCTCGTATTTTTGGGCGTCCATTTTCGTATAGTCAATCTCTCCGCCGGCATTGAGGGGGGCCTCGTAGATGGTCAGTTGCGCTTCATTTTTTATTCCATAGGAATACGTGCCCGTATGCTCCGTGTTCTTTCCCGTTCCCGGGGTGGATCCTGCAAGCTGGCCGCCGTCCGAGTCATTCTCCCTGAAAGAAGGAGACATCAGTACCGGAAAGTTCAAAAAGGCAATCCTTTTATAATTATAAATGATCTGCTCAAAGGGGGCAATGCTTGCGATGTATATTCTGACACGGGAGAAATCACGGAACAGCGGGATTGTGATATCCTGCACCTGCTCCCCGGAAGCGGGCTGGACGGCCGTGGACAGCTTTCCCGAAAGCATGCCCATATGCAACCTGTTGGATATTCCGGGAGCGTCATCCCAAGAGATATTGGAAGTTGTTGTCCAATCTATAATCTTCTCATCCGACGGGGAAGGAGTCACACCATCGTACGGGTTGTCCACCGGAATGCCGAGACTGCCGTCATCCTGCTCCCTGATGATGGCAGGGAATGCGGCTTCGACAATATCCTCCCTGTCCACCTCCTCCATGCCTTCCCCGAGGAAGTCCCATGGAACTGCGTTCTGCAGGATTCCTCCGGGCGTATAATAGGGCAGGTCCTTTCCTGTCTGGTTGGGGGCATAGAAAGCATAGAATTCACTCTCGCCTTTGGGGATGCGTATCTTGGTTTGATATTCCCCCTCCGCGTTGCCCGAACTGAAAGGAAGCAGGCGACTGTACACATACCGGTTCTGCTCCTTGTTGAAAACCATAAGTGCTATTCTGGGCTGTGCGGGGGCTTGGGGAAACAGTGTGCCGGTTTTATACCAGTTGGCCGGATCGGAGGAATAAAGGTCCAGCATCTCACTTCCCCCGGCTGTTACGCCACGGGTTGACAGGTTCAGCCTGACGGTCACGTCATCCTCTCCGGAAAGCCGTTCCGGGATATCTTCTTCGTTCCGGCATCCTGTCAGGGCAAGGAAAAAGAGCGGCAACACCGTCATCACAAAGTTCCTCAAGGCCCTTACCGTGCGAGTATATTTAGTATCTTTCAGCATAATATTCATCAATCGGTTATGGGAACCACGTCAACGGCTTCCCAGGGTTTTACACTTACTGTCAGAGAACGGGGATTCTGGCGGAAGAACAGTGGAAGCACCGCTTCCTGCCGCCCCGTTATCCGTATCTGGTCGGGATACAGAGCGATATATTCCGCGACATCTACCGTGCAGAGAACCTTATCTCCCTGCATAAGACGGATCGTCAGCGGGTCCCCGTCCTTGAAGCGCAGGGTATTGAAATCAAGCACGAAACGGTCGTTTTTTCCTCCCGTGTAAAACGGAAGGTCGAAGGATGTTTCTCCCGAACGCTGCCCGGAAAAGGAGAAACGGGCTGAGAGCGTTTCCATCGTCAGGCGGAAGCCCGTCCCCTTGTTCTGTTCGTACCAGGTCCCGGCGTTCTCATCGTCGTCGGGAAGGACTACCGCATGGATTTTCACGTGCTGGGAATAAAGTCTTACCACGTCACGGGAGTCGTTCATGACCTTCGACGTGATGGTGGTTTCCCCAAGGTATAGCCTGTCAAACGTGCCGGCCGCCGGTCCGTCCTTTTCCGCCAGTTCGGGCCGGGAAACCGACGCTTCACCGTAAGCACCATCCCCGATAACCGTCTCGTTCAACGCGTTGCCCACGGCCACTACTTTATAATCACCTTCCGGGAGCCTGACCTCCAGCGGTGAAAGCAGCTGTTCTCCCTCCAGGTGGTGTTTCTCCACCAAGGCCCCGTTCCCGACGTCAAAGATGAAGACGTCAATGTCATCCACGTATTCCTGCAGATGTTCCCGGTTGTCATCGGCCAGGTAGGAGAAGACGATCGTGTTGCCAAGGCAGCCGCTCAGGTCGTCATACACCCGGTCACATGCGGTCACGAGGTATAAAGCGGCCAACAGGCCCAGCCAGGTCGGTATGTTTCTTATGTTCATACTTTACACTAATTATTATAAATCAATACTGTAATTTTCCCGAAAGAGAGGACACGTTTCCCTCCCGCGGGTAATAAAAAAGGGAGGGGACAAACTTTCCCCTCCCCGAGAGTGCGGGGCGGATTCCGGTACTGGCCTGTCAGGGCCGATACGGGAAAAGCGCTCCGGCAAGCGGCTATTACTCTCTATCTGTATCAGTCAAGGATGGGGAATACGTTCACAGCGGTCCAAGGCTGCACCTCGACACGGACGATGACGTTCACGTTCTCGTCCTCCAAATCCCCCTGTCCGCCCGGTTCGGGAGTCACACCTTCAGGAATGCTCGGGTCAACATCCACGAGGATACCCTGGCCCCCGTTCAGCGCAGCGAGATCCAGATTGATCAGGTAACCGCCCTTGGCGGCTTCCAGATCCGTCGTGCCTGCAGTTTCACCTTCTGCCTTCGCGTAACCGGATATAACGACAAAACGTCTGTCGGCGGATACGCCGTCGTCACCTGTCTTGAAAACGAAAGCAAGTTTTGGAGCGTTGTTTTCCTTACCGTAACCCGTAATACCGTTCACGAAGAAGTTAAACGCTGCGGCCTTTGCCCCCTGTGCGAAATCGAAACCCGCTGCATTGAAATAGGAGGCCACTTCCGACAAGTCCGTGCTACCGTCGGGTTTGAACGTGCCGTCTTCGAATTTATAGCGATCTCCGGCGTAGGTTTTGGCCCAGAACCAGTTTGCCTCTTCTTCCACTGTAAGTTGAGGAACAGAGAGCGTTCTGCTGAAACGGTTCATCAGGATACCTTGGTTTGCAGTGGTCACTTCGACAACCTGCAGCCATTGACTCAGGCTGGTCTGTTGGGCAATGTCAGACTTGCCGTCCCATGTCTGGCCGTTGAAGCCTGCGGCATCAGCCTTGAAAGCGGCCCACGCTTCGGCACTGCTCTTTCCCTTATTTTCATCCTTGGCCAGCCAAGTCGTGCACCATTGTTCAGCCTCGGTCTTTTTCCCGTCTTTCCAGATAACCTTGACAAACTTGGTACCGGTCACCTGGAAGCGGTTCATGCTGGCGGTCAAGGTGAGCTCGGCCTTCTTCACGGTACGTTTGTCTTCCTGAGGATTGACGCCATAAGGCTCGGCGCCAACAGTGGTAAGTGTTTCAGAACCGGCATAAATCACTTCATTAATTTGGGCTTTCAGCTGTTGTTTGCTGATTTCAGCAACAGTCTTTCCCTCACCGTCAACCAACGCTCCCTGAGGGTTAGCGATAACAAGTGCCTTTGTCACGCCATTGTCCACGTCAAGGAATTTATAACCTCCCGTCGTTGCCTCTGCACCCACGGCAGTAGCCGAAGTCAGCTTGGTAAAATCATCAGTATCTTTTGTAAATTCCTTCGACAGGACAATGTCTTCCCCAGCCACCAAGTACACATGCAGTTTTTCAACCGATGCCGCATCCTGGTCGTTGGCGGTGTTCTGCAATTCGCCCATGGCGGCACGTGTGCCCGGACCGGGTAATGCCACTGACATCACCACATCAACCGGTTGGTTGCCACTCTCCGGCGCTACCGGATTCTCTTCGTTGTTACATGCAGCGAACAACGCCAACGAGGCCACTGCAAAATACTTCATTACTTTCATAATTCGAATTGTTTTTAAATTAAGATTACTAATACTATATATAACTATGTCTGAGTTACATCTCTATCTGCTGATTGTTTCCACCGTCCCCGGGCTCCCCTGAGAGTTTTTGTTTGCCTTGGGCCATACCGGCTTTCTTGATCAATTCTTCCGCCTTCCTCCAGTCACCTTTCATGTTATAGGCAACGGCCATGGGAAAGAAAGCACGGCTGTCATTCGTTACCGGTTCCAACACCCGCAACGCGCCGTCCGCATCCTGCCCGTATTTCAACAGGGCGTTGGCGTAATTCAGGATTGCCACGGCGTCATCCGGGAACTGCCCGTAGGCCCTCTCGTACACCGGAAGGGGAGACATCCCCCGGGAAGCGTACAGTCCGGCCAGCTGGTACATCTCGTGCTGACTGAGACACTCGGGTTTCGTTTCAAAAATTTCGGGAAGTTCCTCCACCGTGTAAGGTCTCACGTCAAAACTGAGACTGAAAGTCGTGCGCCGCAGTCCCGGGTAGAACTCTTCGAGGAGGAGGCGATAGCTCCTGCCGTCATCCAAGGCACGGATGGCCTCCTCGCGTTCCGTGTCACGCTCGTTATGTCCGATAATAAAAAGAATTTCGTCCCTGTTGACGAGGGTGGAGCCGCTGACCATCGATTTAAGACCCTCCCAGTCCTCCCCGATACCCTCGGTACGATAAACCGGTGCATTTTTCAAGGCAGGGTATTGACGCGAAATATAATCTGAAAGGATTTGGGTGCGTCGTTGCGCGAGGGACCTGTTGTAATCGAAGCTCCCCTCGGGAGAGGCATAGCCTTTTATATCTACCTCCTTGAGTGACGTTCCTTGAATATTCAGGTTCTCCGAGAGAAACTTCTTCAGCCTGTCAAGCTCCTGAGCATTGCCTGCAAAATCTTCCTGCAGGTCGTGGCGTGCAACAGGAAAGACCACCTTACAGTCGAAGGAATCCTTGTAGCATTTGATCATGACCTTTTCCGGTTCGATGAAACTGTAGGCATAATCCTTTTCCCCGAAGAGGGGGATACCGGCCTGAAAGGCAATATCCTCGCTCTCGTTCGTGCCGCACTCGGCACAGCCGTACGACACCTCCCTGACAACGAGACGCCCGTCAGCCATCCACCGTTCAAAAGGGACGCTCCTTTTCACAGTCAGGCCCGAACTTTCCAGCACCTTGGCGGAACGGACCTCGCCGGATCCGGGGTTACCGGGTTTCAGGTTGCCCAACGCCTTTCGACGCTTGATCACCTTATATCTTCTCTTGCCGGCCACGCAGACCGGTTCGAGGCGGACGCTGTCACGCCCGTCAACCGAGACATAGACGGGGAACAGGTAAGCGACTTCCTGGCTTCCAAGCCCTGCCAGGGGGAAGACACTGAAAGTAATATCCAACGTATCTCTACCCGGTTCACGCTCCACACGGCTGTTTGAATAATCCCAACGCGAGGTACCTGACGTTGATAAAATGTCCTGGGCGGAAGAAAACAAGGGAAACATTCCCAGGCAGCCCATGATAAGGATTTGCTTCTTGTTAATATGGTAAGGTTTCATTGATATACATTTTTAGCATGATAGAATAAAAAATTGTGTCCCCGGATTCAGGGAGTTATTTCAACATGTAAATAATTGAAATGGCGGCCCTGGTGGGACCTATGTAGTCCGCATCCCCCTTGCCCAGCTTCTGCCCGCAGGTGGTACACTTGTACTTGTCATAACGGGCGTGCACGTAACCGATACCCAAGGAGGCCTCGATATTGAAACGGTTGGAAAGCACCCACTGGTAACCGGCGCTCAACCCGCCTCCCCAGAAATAACCCTCGTAACGGTGGTCCTTCATGTTTCCGTCCCCTTTCTGAAGCACGAAGGGGACATCGACACCTCCGATATTCATCTGGCCGCCATGGGCATGCAACCCGAAGAACCAGCCGTTGAAAACGTCACAGGTCCAATAACGGAGCTCCGGCTGGACAAGCCAGTGACTGAACTTCTTTGCCTTGTACCGGGAAGACGTGGCGTCCCGCGTGTAGAAAAAGAAATTCATACCCACCTGTGTGTCAAGGGTCCATTTACGCCCCATGGAGAACTCCAAGGAGAGGTTGGGAGTTTTCAAGGCATCGTAGGCCAGATTGTTCTTCAAGGCAACCTTTTGAGAGAAGGCACCAGCCGAACAAAGTAAAAACACCAGAAGAAAAAACGGTTTCATCATACTGTTATTCATTGTTTCGTTACTTTATTTTATAAGAGGACAAGCCAAAGTTATCCTTATGTAATAATCATTAATAAAAATGCAGCTTCCCGGAAAAAACTCCAGAATCTTTCTTGCACGTATAGAGTGGACGGCCGGAAACTCCTGCCCGCACCAGAAGGACCTGCAGGGACGCAACCCGCCCACGAGACTTAAAAGTCTTTCAGCCGATCCGGCGAAAGCCGAATAGAGGACACCGTCCCGAGTATGCAGGTAAATCGAATCCCTGTTGGACCATTCCATGTTGAATATCTCATGACTCATTCGCATAATGTAAACCTTTATTAGAGAGTTTTCTGATTTATTCATGCCATATGTAAAAACATATAGAACTCTTTTTTATGCGTGCAAAGTTAAAGAGTGCGATATAATCTAGTATTTCCATTTTAGTTCTATTATTTATCAAAATCAGTATATATGTTATATTTTGCTACATTTTAATAACATTGTACTACTATATCGAATAAAAAATTATAAGAAAATTAGCTAGATATTATTATTTACTATAATTTGAAAAACATCCCAAATGCCCCATACCCGTTGCTCACAATACAGCTTTGTTATCACAAGCTGATGAATCACAGCTTCTATTCGGAAAGCTTCACCAAATCACATTCAGATTTGTCTTTTGAAAATAGACATAGCTAACAAACTTATGCCGGTCTCATTAAAAAAGGATCATTAAGACCAAATATCCATTAAAATGCTCTTACTTTCCGCATAACTACCCATATGTGGTCTTACACCAAGAGGTCGTACCTTTCAGCAAGACCATGGGATTGGTGCTCGGGGCCGAGATCGTTATCCCCGGAATAGTACGTATGGGAAGGTGCCCTTTGCCCTAGAATAAAATTTACTCGTATGGGGTTTATAGGGAACAAGCCGCTCCAGCTGTTCCCTGAACCGGGCCGTCAGGACAGGGTCAGAGCAGAGAGTGAGGATATAATCGGCAAAGTCATAAAAGATGACGGGTGTGTATCCGTCCACTCCCTGGGGCCCTCCTTGCAGGGAATCATCGAAAACATACTCGTCATTAATACTTTTCATGATGGCAGCCATGTTATCCAATTCAGAGCAATCTGTCACTGCCAGTGTCCCGCAGGGCATCATTTCATAGGTTGAATAAAAGTCGTGGAATCCTTCGCAAAGGGATCCGTAATCAGGATTTCCCAGCAGGAACTCCCCCACAGTGGCGTAAAGCATTCCGTATGCCATCATTTCACTGGCAGAGGCTATAAGAAATCTTGTGGCTTCTCTCAGTTCATAGGCAGCCTTTACGGATGACATGTAGCAATCGTCAAACAGGATATACTCCATTTTGACGCCCGCGCCTACAATCCCCCGGGCCAGGGTACCCACGTTCGTTTGGAACTCCCGGGTCAATCCTCCGAAATAGCGTGTCAGCGGCTGCTCCTGATACTCCCAATGCTTTTTCATCCGGAAAAGGGAATGCGCCTGTGTACCGTCCACAGGAAACCATCCCATACCATGGGAACCTATGGTCATAGCGTAAACCGGAGCAGGAGCAAATTCCTGCACGTCGTTCAATATCCCCGTTATGCCCTCCACCGTAGTAAACCCCGAAGTGCCATACCTTTTCAGCGTTTTACGATCGCACTTTCCTTTGGGATGTATGATCTCAAACATCGTGGCTTCCGTAGAGCTCGTGGACATAAACACGAGAATTCTTTCATGCTCCAGCCCCCTTCTGCTTACACACGCCTCCATATCCGCGATATTGGTGTAAACATAGCCTGTCAGGTCAGTGGACCACGGCAGAAACATGAATAACGTTTTCCGATTTGCCATGGCTTCCCCGAGCTCTTCCTTTTCACATGAAAGAAAAATAAGGGAACAGCACACGAAAAGCAGGATACTGGTCCATGTATAAATTTTCCGTGGAGCTTTCATCTTGCGTATGCGATTAATCGGTGAAAAAAATGGTTGACACTGCCCGATTTTACAACCAGATAAGTTCCCTTTATCGCCAGGCTACGGCAAAAAAGGACCCCGGATCCATGTCATATGTTCAAGAGAAATCTCCAGGGCATATTTCCTGGAATTCCTCCGGAGCGGAAATATCTTCCTCGGATATTTCCACGTGTTCCACGCCGTCCTGTCCTCTTATCATGCAGGAAAACATCTCCGCCCCGTCCAGACAGGAAAATACCTCGTGCCTCGATTCTCCGTTTTCAAACCAATAAACGCAATATTCCTTCATCGTAGTAAAAAATCAGTATTTACCGGCACGATCTCAAGTTCGATGCCGAATTCTTCCATCTGCTGACGGATATTCCCGCAAGCCAGTTTCTCCCTGGCCGCTTCAATCCCCGTGAAGGCATCGTATCCTTTCGGTGCGGATACAATTTTCCCTTCTAATACCGCATGGGTGATCTCCCCTCCGGCTTTTACCCCGGCATTCATAATAAAGTAATAATCTTTCATCTTATCGTGAGTTGAATCTATTAATCTATTTACCGGTCAGAGAAAAGGCCGGATATTTCACCGCAAACCCGAATGCTCGTTATCTTCTCTTGCAAGTCCATTCCGGGATTTGTTATAATAACGGTTCATCGATCCACGATCCCGAACCGGACCAGCATCGAATATCTCTTTTTTATCGTGCGGCTTCTCTCGAATGGGGGCGGGGCAACCGATAAGATACGACCTTGTGCAAACATCTCTTTTCCAGCATCCCCTCCTTCCACGATGCGGATGATCTCACCCGGCCTCTTACCTATTGCCTCCAGCAGGTAAACTGCCTTTTCCCGTGCCGCTTTCAGTGCTTCTATCTTGCCCTTCCTGTGATAGGACAGGATATCCCTATGTTCCAGTTTATCTATATACATCGTATGAATTCCTTTTGTGTCCACCCGTTTTAAAATTTCATCAATCAGTGTGAAGTCACGTAACGTGACATCAAATGATTTGGAAACCAGAAAATCCTGTCCCGGCTTACGCCAATTATCGCCCACATCCTGTGTGCGGATTGCCTCCCGTGGCACTCCGACTATTTTCAAAACCAACTTCAATTCCTCCTCTATCCTGGTAAGAGGAACCTTCGTCCGATATTCTTCCGGTTTGGATACGCCATCAAACTCTTCTTCGAAGTACTCCCTTATTTCGATAACGTAATGAATCCTGTCAGGAACTACCTCTATCTCGGAAGTACCGGTTACCTCTATATAACGTTCGCCCACCTGAGCGGGCAGCGGAAAGGGGATGAACATGGAGATCAACAATAAAAGATTGAAAACACGCATAACAGTCTATTTACAGGTTTACCGGGAATCTACATGATCGTCCGGTCATCTATGATCCTGTAGTCCATATCTGAACGGGGCTGGAAAACAGGAGTAAAACATGATTGATAAATTTCCATAAAGCACATTAAAATCCACCCCTCCCTGACAATGGAAGGGGTAGATTCACTCCCGGTCTATTTTCGATTATCTTCTTTCCGGAGAACCAAGAAAGACTCCGAGGGTTTAAAATGAGGGATCTTGCGAGCCGGGATGCATATGGTTGTGTGCTGTTGGATATTCTGTGCCTTCTTTGCCGCCCTTTTCTTCAAAGAAAAGGTCCCGAATCCGCGCAGGAATACACTTCTCTCTCTGCCGAGTGCATCCTTCACGCATTTCATGAAACTCTCGATTACCAGGCCAACGGTCCTGCGATCGATTCCAAGCTCCTCAGAGACCCGGTTTATAATATCTGCTTTAGTCATATCTGAATTTTAATGTTCACACTATTTTTATCATCCAGGGACAAAGGAAAATTTCCACCGCCAAGGAGTAGCCTGTCCCTCAGATATGTTCCTGCCCGATACCGTCCATACCGTTTGAATAAACGTCATTGTTTCTTCAGCAAGTCACGTATTTCTGAAAGTAACTTTTCCTCGTTGCTCGGGACAGGTGGGGGCAAGGGTGTCTCTTCTTTTTTGCGCCTGAGATTGGAGAGCAGGCGGATGAACGAGAAAATGGCAAAAGCGATGATCACAAAATCCAGCATGGTCTGTATGAAGTTTCCATAGTTTATCGTGACGGCCGCCTGTTCGACCCCATCAACTACCCTGGCGGGTTCCAATTCCCATCTCAGTTCCGAGAAGTTGGTTCCGCCTACCAGCAACCCTATCGGTGGCATGATGATGTCTGCCACCACTGAAGATATTATTTTCCCGAAGGCACCGCCAATGATCACACCCACGGCCATGTCTACCACGTTTCCACGCATCACAAACGCCTTAAAATCCAGTAAAAAACTACTTTTTGACATCTTTTTTTATTTTAGTTGATAATAATGTATCAAACAAAGGTGGATAACAGAGAAACGTGTCTCGGGGTCATCCACCTTCCCTTCATCGTTGTCTGTCGCTATGCTGAGAAATGGCTTTCCACACTATGGCACTGGCCAGACCTCCTGTCAGTGGAGCGACGATAAATAGCCAAAGCTGTGAGATCGCGCCTCCTCCCTCGAAAAGTGCGGGTCCTATGCTGCGCGCGGGATTTACTGATGTTCCGGTGATGGGAATACATACGATATGCACCAGGACAAGCGTCAGCCCGATGACCAGGCCCGCCAGTTTACCGGCCCCTTTCTTTTTATCCGTGGCTCCCAGCGCCACAAGAACGAAAATAAACGTAAAGACGGCCTCAGCGATAAAGGCCTGCAACATTTCCCCCTCAACAAAGCCGTTGCTCCCTGTCATGGTAGGGCCGGCATGTGGCCCCGTAGATACCAGTATGAAAAGTACGGCTGATCCGAGGATCCCCCCGATTATCTGGAAAATAATGTATAACAGGGCATCCTTGCCCCCCATTCCTCCCGAGCAGTACATGCCCAGTGTGATCGCCGGATTTATATGGCATCCGGATATTCCGCCAATAGCGTATGCCATGGCGACCACCGACAGCCCGAAGGCTATGGCAACTCCCAGGGTACCCACCCCGGTGGTGACCGCACCGGGCATATCCCCGGCAAAAACAGCACTTCCGCATCCCATCAAAACAAGGACCATTGTCCCGATCATTTCAGATACATACCTGTTCATAGCATTTCAAATTACGTGTAGAATAAATATAGTTAATACATTCTGTTCAAGTGAATGCATCTTCCCGGTATTTTCCGGATCACATTTAACGGCTACTGGATTCCGTTCCCGCGTTGATCGTACAGATGCTTACCCGGTTCCAGTCGGGCTCCTCGAACATGTTCCCTACTCCCTGGCCCTCGGCTACAATCCGTTCTTCTGCAATTCCATACTTGCCCACCAGCATTTTTTTCACGGCCTCCGCTCTTTGTCGGGCGATCCGCTCGTTAACTTCCACGCTTCCCTCAGGAGAGGCATAACCCTTAATGAGCACACTTGCTCCCTTATGGTTCTTTAAATAAGTAGCGATACGTTCGACATTCGGGAGTTGGGAGTTGTCAACTGTCGTCCTGCCCTGGCGGAAAGTTATGACGGATTCCAGCGTCTTTTTAGTGTTGTCAATGGTATCTTTCACAATTTTTGGTTCCTGGTTGCGGCATTTGTCCAGCGCGGCCTCCAGTTCCGTTACCTTTCGCACTGCCTCCTGCAAAGCCTCGGCATCTTTACCGGCCTGTGTATGAAGTTCATTAATTTTTGCGTTCAAGACATCCACCTCCTGCTGGTCGTAAGCTCTCACTTTTGTAAAGTGATGTTTCCCGTTACTGCATCCGAAATGATACTTCAGACCAACGGATATTTCCCATACAGCCCGTCCGGAATGGAAACGTACGGCTTCGGAACCCATAGCATTCATGTCATAGACCAGAGCAGGTTTCAGTGCCAATGTCCATGCCTTGCTCTCTCCCAGGTTGAAATTAAAGTTCAGGCCCAGTTTTGTTGACATGCTGTTCTGATCGGAACCCGTTTCACGGTTCATATAATAATGCAACCACCCGATTCCGGCCACCGCTTCGATTTCAAAAGGTCTGGGAACCCCGGTATAGGTCCCAAGGAGATTGTTCAGGTTCACCAACCCCAACAGGCTGACATTGGAGCGGTCGAAAATGGTCCTGCTGTGTGAGGTGTTAAAGCTTCCGACCGCCTCCAGACCGAAACCGAAAACCGGAGTCAATTGTTTATTCAGTTCTATCCCCGTGATCGGGCGCATGTTTCCAAAGAAAGAATGATGTGTTAACGGGGTTGTTCCTCCCGCACTGATCCCGATGGACCAGTTGTCCAGAAACTTGTTACCCTCTACTGCGGTCTGGGCATTTGTGTGATACATAAAAACACCAGACAAAAACAAACAGATAAAAATTTTCTTCATCATAAGGTTTAATTTTTAATTATTTTGCAAAAATCGAAATTTATTCAAAAACAAATGTTTTCATTTCAGCCCTTTTATTTATCATTTTAACCATAGATCAATCTCATGGATTAAAAATGCAAACTGCATGCAAAATGATATACAAATTGTAAATATATTTAAAATATCCCCAAATAATAGCATAAAAAAACAAAATAACTATTGTTTTCAATGTAATAATTATATTAACAAACATATTAACTACAACAACAAACTAAAACTCCTGTTGTCCGAGTTATATAATCTTTTTACGAAACAAATAGCATAACAGAACGTAAACGCTTCCCATTAAAATTCAAAAAGATATAACCATATTTACGAACTAATTAAATATTATGAAAGAACAAGAAGTGCCAGTCGTTTTTATGAATACTATAATAGAAACAAAAAATAAATATCTCACAATTATAAATCTATTTTAGCCCCTTCTCTAATCTATAAAAAAGCTCTTCACTCTTTGATTTCATATTTCTTGCTGATTGTTTCCACACTTAGTTTGGTATAACCACACATAGAGGATACTTCTACTTTCATATTTCACAAAAATTTCTATCATTGTAAATACCTAAGTAGAAGTAACAGATAGAAAATTTTTCTGAAGGAGCAGAATCATTACTACATCGATAAAAAAGGAGTTTTACTTATTAAATGTCTGACCTATTTGTTGTTACAACAAATAAAACTATAAATTGAATATAAAGATACAAGAAGACAATCAAGGAAGTAATAGCACTTATCATTATAAACCTTTCTATGCAAATCCACAGTGCAATAAAGATCTTATGACAGTATAAATTTTAGATAAGTTATCAAGTGAATAGACAAAATCTTAAAACAAATAAATTTAACTCTTCAATAATTTATCAAATACTATTCATGATACAATAAATTATTTAATAATACACATCAAAATTTTTCATTTTAGCTCTATTGTTTATCAATGTCGCTTAAAATGTTTTCAAATTATTTTTCATCTGCTCTCTCCACTCCTTTGGAGAACATCCCAAGCATCTCTTACAAAATCTAGAGAAATGTGCTAAAGATGAAAAGTTCAGTTCGTAAACAATACTTCCGAGCGGCAAGTCTGTAATCGAAAGTTTGTACTTGATTTCACGCACCAACTGTTTCTGCATCCATCCGGTTGGTGTTTCTCCGAATTCCGCCGCAAACTGTCTTTTGAAAGAGGAAATAGAAATACCACAAACCGAAGCCAGTTCTTTCACTGTTTTACATTTTTTATAATTGTTCAGGACCATATTTCTAAAGCCTTGGGATCGACCTATAACCATATAAAAGAAACTTGCCAATTCACGTTTAGAATAATAAAAGCGCATATTCCAAAAAAGCTCCTTGATTTTTATCTCGTGAAAATGGATACAGTTCGCTCCATCTTTCAAGTAACATTCAAGAAGTTCAAGAAATCGATATAACCGATCTTTGATTTCAAGAGGTTCCATACGATATTCGATAATATCCCTCAAATAAGACAATTCTGAAAAGGAGATTTTCTGACAGGGCCAAACACCACCTTCGAACAGGGCAACCACAACCTCGCATTTCTCCAACGAATAAGTGCTAAACAGACTCTCACGACAAACAAAGACCATTTTCCCCGCTGAAATCGTAAACTGGAATTCGTTATACGAGAAGCGAAGACTGCCCTTCAAAACAAACAGTATGCAGTCATTCTGCAACTCTTCCTCATGCTCCAGCCCCTTATCAAATGTATAGTACCGGAATCCTTCTTGCACGCATCTTGCATAATTGTAACAAGACGTGTGTTCGTTCAAACAAAAAAGCTTCATAACTATTCTCTGATTCAATAATACACTAATTAACAAGTAGTTACACTACAATAACATTTACATTTTTAAGTCTTATAATAATTCATACGTTTCTAACATTCTCTAACAGCGTCCCATTTTATTGCAAATGCATAAAGAGAAAAACGAAAAATCATAATATTATAAATAATTCATCAAAAACAGCAATTTCATGCTATTTATCCGCCTCAAGACAACAAAGACATCTACATTCGAAAAGATTCAATCGACAATGAGAAAATTTCACTTCATTCCTCCAACCAGTCGTCTGAGAGCCCGAAACTCCTGTCACGAAACAATTCAGCCAGACCTGAGATTTGTTTGAAACGGAGTAACTCGTTCTTGTCCATGCCTATGTTGCGCATGATCCAGCTGTCGGACATACCCGATTTTGACAGTTCCGCCACAATACCTGTCATAAGTTCCAGCGAGTGCATTCCCCTGGCCCTGTTATGACGGATAGTCGAGGCCATCCTGTTCGAGATGTCTTTGTTTATGACCGTTACAGGCAGCAATCCGTTCTCGCGCTTGTAAATCCTGACGGATGTTTTCATAACCAGATAGCGGTGGTAACCGTCAACCAGCTCGTAGATATCCTCTTCTTCCCGGTAATAACACACGAGGGGCATCGTGTAACCGTCTTCCCAGATGGACAGTTCCAACAGCTTCATCTCCGGGGGAGCAACGACATTCGGGTTATAGCTGTTGGCCACGATTTTCTCGACTGGCACGGCCTTGACGTTATACGCCGGACTTTTAAAACTTGACATGACAATCACAATTTATATCTTTTCAAAACTCTCTCTTTCATCTCCCTCTCCCGTTTGGTCTGCGTGAAACCCATATACTTGCAGGTATGATCGTTTTTCAGGATGCAGACGCACATTCGTTTGTAAGTGGGTATTTCACGAAATTCAGGGATATCTATCTCGTCTATATACTCCATGCGGACGGGCCTCTTGTCAGTCCGGTATGTCGTGCATTCTTCCACCGTGAACGGTACACCGGCCGCACGCAGCTTCCCGATCGTTTCCTCTCCCAGGCAGCCTCCTTTTTCTCTCCAGAATTTCTGGCTCACCCTCAGTTTCTCCAGGTAGTTCTCCCTTGTCGCCCGGGGAAGCGTGTCAAGGAGGAAGTACATGTACTCTTTCCACGTGAACCCGTCCGGACAACTGATGGAGCGCCAGCCCATCGCAACCGTGTTCCCGTACATTCCGGCGAAACTGACGCCGTTGACCCGGCTGACCATGCGTCCCCAGGTATCCGGATCAATAACTTTATAAAGATGTAGGGTCGAAACGGCCTGTGAGATAAACGGGCTGGCCACCCTCTGGCGGGACAAGGGAATCCCGGCCTGGTAATACAAGTCATACAAACGGTTATAATCCCAACCATACCGGGCATACCCCGTCCACACGTCCGTTGTCTTCCAGTCGTATATCGGGTAGGCGTTATAAGTGTAATATCCTACACGGTGAGTCCACTTGTAGTTGGCCAGCTTACGGTAATTCTTGTCGGAATGAATCGCCCGCCACCGGTTGAAGCTCTCCTGCGTGCGGATCCCCACGAGGCAGCAAACACGCTTGCATCCCTTCTTACGACGTATCCAGGAAGGGAAAAGAGACTGGAAGTCGTAATCCCACAGGCTGTCGTTCCAGAAATCAAAATCTTTCACGGTAAGAGCGGTGCCCGGCATCTGGCGAACCCAGATATTCTGGTACCCCTCTTGCCAGGGACGCCAGTACTGCTGGTACATGGAAGTACATGTGGGTACCTTGAAGGGGACACAACAGTGGAACACTTCAAGGATATCCCGGTTGTTGGAAAACATCCTTTCCACGTACTCCGTGCTCTGGCGGTACTGCACCTCGTAATCCATGTGGAACACACCCAGTTTTCTACCGGGTGCATGCATGCGGATATAATCCATGCACAAATGGAGAAGGATACCGCTATCCTTGCCACCGGAAAAAGAGACATACACGTAATCAAAATAGTCAAAGATGATCTTCAATCTCCGGTTGGCGGCCTCGTGGACATCCATCCGGCGCATCATGCCCCACCTCCTTCATGATAACGCATCTTGACATACTTCTTCCACTCGACACAGGGGATAAAATTCTTCATTGAAAAGTCTTCCACGTGGCGTTCGTGTACAACGGCCACAAGGGAACCATCAGAAGAAAAATCATGGATAATACGGTCCAATAACACCTCTATTACAGAGGAGTTATCCCCGCTAATATAGTAGTTATCTATGCAATTGTTTGTCAAGGTCATTTTCACGGGCATGAATCCCAACACCCTTTGCTCATCCATGGCAATGTACCAGACATGGTTACGCGTCGTTTTGAAAGGGTAATTATTATTTTGCCGCAATACGGCCGGGTTCATTACCAAAGGCGCGACAAGGTCAAAAAGCCGACCGTCCAATCCTTGTAACTTCAGAATGTTCATGATTCCAATCCGTTATTACTAAAAATCGAATGTGTACCTATTATGCGTTTGTCCATGATTTCCGGCATTATCATGCCGCAAGCACGTTACAAATGACTATCCGCAAACATGGATATCAATGGGGACGGGAATGATACCTCCTGAGTTTCCAAAAGGGAGAAAAACATAAGAATGAACAATAATGCCACGGGAACGATCTCCACACCCCATTCCCCTATCAGCTCAAAAGTCACGTGCAGGTCACATACCCTTCTTTCCGAAAACATATGACCGGAAAGGCAGGAGCAGAGAACACGGAAAAAACAATTCAAAATTTAGTACATGATATTAAAAAATTATACATTGAAAATCAGAGGAGCGACCCGCCAATCAACTGGTGATTGGCGGGTGCCCTCTGGCTTAAAATAAAAAATCACCTTACCAGATTCGGGTTTTTCTGGGAATCCATATCAGGATATGGAAGATACATCAGATTGTCACTCCATGTCCTGTTCGTATATTCTACAGACTCCTTTACCAGGATCCCGTCGGCGACTTCAACAGCCGTGTTCTCCGCTCTTTCCTTAAAGGTGTCTTTCAGTCTGTTCATACGGAACTGGTCCGCACGGCGTGTGACAAGGGCCACCCAGTAGCCTGCCACCTCCCAACCATGCTCCTTATAAGCCGCTTCGGCAAGGTCATCTGCAGAAAGTCCGGTGAGCGGTTCCAGTCCGGCACGCTCGCGGACATCATTCAGACACTTGAATGCCAACTCGTCCGTCTGCCCCGTCCTGGCCTTGGCTTCCGCATACCACAACAAAACCTCCGAATAACGAATGATTCTATGCCGATGGTCATTACACATGTTCTGACTGGCCGGTTTTGTATAATCATACGGGGCACTGGTATTCACTTTTGACGCAGGATCCCAGTTGACGGAGAATATACTGAACATGGGGTGATGTTCCGGAACGACAGGGGTACCGTCCTCCTTCAACTCCCACCAGTCAACCAACGTTCCGTCTTTCAGACGAATCTTGGGATCATAAGTCGCATCTTTTCTCGGACCGTCAGGAAACTCCTTCCAGAAACGAATTTCACCCCAGGCGTCTCCCCAGCCGCCCAGCGATTCAAACTGGTTACATGAAGTAAGCTCCGAATCCTGTGCCCAATCCACGAACGGTGAATAGTTTATGCCGAGCACCGTCTCATTATTATAGTTATTGCTCATAGCATACACATCTTTGTACTCCTTATCGAGCTTATACTCGTATTCACCTCTGTTCACACCCTCAATGACCTCCTTCGCCTTTTCAGCAGCCTTTGCGTAATATTTCGTTTTGTTCATCGGCCAGCCGGCCATAGCCATATACACTGCTGCCAAAGTAGATTTGGCTGCCTGCCGGGTTACATACACATTCACTCCGTTCAGAAAGCGGGGGCTGCCACTGTAACCCGTAGGCAATACGGCCTCAGCTTCGGTCAGGTCCTGCACAATATGACCATACACTTCTTCCACGGGGGATAGAGGTTTGGTATAATCATCGTTGACATTGTCCAGATTCATCGGCAGCGGTCCCCAAAGTCGCACCAGGGTAAAATAAGCGTATGCCCTCCAGAATTTAGCCTGCCCGAGGGCGATATTTATCTCATCTTGAGTGGTAGGTGTTTTAGAAGCCCCCTGTATGATCAAATTGGCAGCCTTTACAATGGCATAATGCATGTTCCACGCATCTTTGACACCCTTGTTGTTGTTTGCTGCGGCAAACTTGTCCATTTCTGCGGCAGGCTGTTTGTTGCTCCCCGGATTGGTCGTTATATCATCCCCCTGCCACTGGGGCAGCTGCATGTTCGTATATACCTGTGAAAGATTGACTTTCTGGTAAAGGGCATATATGCTCATGTTCAATTCATCCTGGGTAGAGAAGAAGTTTTCCGGAGTGAGTTTTCCCCTGGGATCTTCCGTTAAGAAATCACTGCACGACATCAGTGAAAATGACAGGGCAACCATAGTGCCTGCTATTATTTTTATTTTCATAAGTTCTTCTATTTTAGATTTAAAAATTCATCCGGAGACCGAATGTGAATGTTCTTGGGGAAGGATAGGCTCCCATGTCAATACCCGCGTCAACGTCAACGCTGCTGTTCGAGAAGGTAGTACCGGCCGGATCCATCCCCTTGTACCCGGTTATTGTAAAAAGGTTCTGACAGCTGAAAGTAAGCCGCAAATCAGCGAATCCCGTTGTCTTTTTGGGGAAAGTGTATGAAAGACTGATATTCTCCAGACGAAGGAAGTCCGCGTTCTCCAGCCATTTGGTTGAAACCGGCTGCAGATTATTTCCACCTTCGGTCAGGCTCGGGTATGTTGCCGAAGAGCCAATCTTGTCGAATCCCTTCAGATAGGCGTCTGCCAGAGTTACAAAGCGGGAATTCCCTTCGGCCGAAGCCATCGTATATCTTACAAGATTCAAACGTTTGGCTCCGAAAGATCCGTTGAAGAACAGGTTCAGATCCCAGTTTTTATAAGACAGGGAGTTATTCCATCCCAGGGTGAAATCGGGATTGGCCTTGCCGATGACCTTGCGGTCGCCACCGTCTATCATCTGATTTCCATCTACATCCGTGTAAGTGTCATGTCCGTTTTCATCCAAGCCGGTCCATTCATATCCCCAAAAAGTACCGATGGCCTCACCCGGCTTGATAATGGTGGCATAATCAACCATACCGGCAGCCGGACTGGAGCCGTTAATGAAATCATTCTCACCACCGGAAAGGCGTTCCACGCGGTTCTTCAAATAAGTACCGTTCAAGGTGGAGGTCCATTGGAACCGGTCATTCTGCATAATCCGGGCGGTCACGCTCAAATCAATACCACGATTACTGATTTCGCCGTCATTCACCCAAAAAGAGTTACCGCCGACATATCCGGGGATACTTCTTTTAAGCAACGCATCTGTAGTACGCTTATAGAAATAGTCCACACTGAAATTCAGCCGCCTGTCGAACAGGGAGAACTCCAGACCCAGGTCGAACTGCTTGGTCTTCTCCCACGTAAGCTCGGGAGTCGCTATGTCATTTGCCCAATAACCGGTAAAATTACTGTTGGTTCCAAAATTGTATGCAGTAGCACTCATAAGGCCCATGGTCGCGTAAGGACTGATGGCCTGGCTACCCACAATACCATAACTGGCGCGAAGTTTAATGTCCTGAACCGAGGAAACATCCTTCATGAAATCCTCATTGCTCAACGTCCAAGCTGCGGCAATAGAAGGAAAGTACCCCCATTTCTTTTTGGCAAAGCGAGAAGAACCGTCGGCACGAAATGTTCCGGTAAGCATATAACGATCCTTAAAATTGTACATGACACGGGCCACTCCCGACATCAGCGCCCATTGCTCGTAACCATTGTTTGCATCACGAGAGGAAGCCATACCCACATTCCACCAGCCCACACCCTCGGTCAGCAGGTTGTTACCGGTTATACCCATTGTCCTGGTTTCGGAGGAGGTCACCTCATATACAGCCGTGGCTGTCAGATGATGGTCATTCCAGGAACCTGTATATGTCAGATTGTTGGAGCTTTGCAGCATCAGACGATAAGTATCGTTATTGCCCATACCACTCTTGGTCCCCACTCGTTTGGAGCTGAAACTATAACTTTTCCCGTCATAATAGTCCACGCCATTGGTTGTGGTGAATGTCAGCCCCTTCATTATATCAAGGCGCAAATCAACACGTCCGTTGAAAACATTGGTCATTGTCTCTCCCGACTGCAACTTTAGGATACCGACCGGGTTGGAAGCTATGGAATTATAAGTATCGGTGTTATAGTTCCCGTTTTCGGCCATCATCGTCATGGTAGGCGAATAGTTCAAAGCAATCCAGATCGGATTATCCTTACCGGAGGCAAAAGATCCCCCGCGACGCACACCGTGGGAAGCATTGATGTCAGCCGTGATATGCAGCCAGTCGGTAAGCTGTGAGGAAAGATTCGCCTTCGCCTGATAACGCTCGTTCTTCGATTCAATGACCACACCTTCCTGGCTCATGTAGTTGGCGGAAATGTAATATTGGGTCTTCTCGCTACCATTGGAAAGAGCCAACTTGTAATTCTGGGTGATCCCCGTACGGAAAATCTCATCCTGCCAGTCGATGCCCCCCGTTCCGTTCTGATAGGATTGCATCTCTTCGTTTGAGAAATCAATACCTTTGACCTCCTTGAGCGCCAGAGCGTAATCGTATGCTCCAAGGATATCGTATCTCTTATATACATTGGAAACTCCCACTGATGCGTCGAACATAATTTCACGCACACCGGCCTTACCAATCTTGGTAGTGATCAGAACGACCCCGTTCGAACCCCTGGAACCGTATATGGCAGTGGACGATGCATCTTTGAGAACCTGCATCGAACGGATGTCCTCGGGATTGATACCGTCCAAACCGCTTTCGCGGACGATTCCGTCAACCACATACAAAGGGTCGTTGCTTTTGCTGATGGAGTTAGCACCGCGGATGCGGATTTTCACGCTTCCCCCGGGGACGCCGCTGTTCTCAACATGAACGCCACTGACACGCCCCTGAAGAGCGTCTGCAACCTGGGTTATAGGCTGGTCCTTGAAATTTTTGTTGTCCAGCACGGCTACGGAACCGGCCATATCCGCTTTTCTTACAGCACCATAGCCAATAACAACCACCTCGTCAAGGACTTCGGCATCTTCCTTCAAAACGATGTTTAACGGTTCACCTGTCCAGGCTATTTCCTGGCTCTGATAGCCGACATAAGAAACAACAATTATATCCCCTTTTTTTACGTTCCTAAGGGAAAAATCACCGTCAAGTCCCGTAATGCTGCCGTTTGTCGTCCCTTTGACAAGTACGGATGCGCCGATAATGCTTTCGCCATTGGCATCTTTGACAACTCCTTGACAGATATCACTCTGTTCGATAATTTGTCCCCTCAGGGAAGGGTAGTCAGGGAACGCATAAACCTGCATCCCACACAATAGCGAGAGCGACAGAATTGCTCCCGCTGTTTTTTGAAGTGTATTCATAAATTATTTAGTTAGGAAAAAAAGTTCGATAAGAAACATGTTCAGGCGTTATGCTCTTTTTAATACAAGTTCTGTATTCTACCCGGATCATATCTCCTTGGTTGAAACGCTGAAAGTTTCAATAAGGGTATTACCATCTGTTATATATTCTTTTTCCAAACGGTTAACCTCCTTGTCGTCAATGTAGCCTATTACTGTTATATGAAGTCGTTTACCCGCCTCCGAGATACTGGAAACCGAACCGGCACAGGTCATGAAAAACGCGTTCCCATTTGTACGACAAGACATGGTTGCCGTCCTTATTTGGGCAGAATAGGAATCACCAATGTATTCTCCCTTGTCATTGTACAACTTGGCAGGACCACCCTTGTCAGCACCACCGATACTTACACTCACTTCAAATGAATCTGTGTCACCGGACTGTTGGATTACAATTTTATGAATTCCTGTCTCGACACCCTGTTTCTCCTCTGCACATCCTATTAAAATTAATCCAACAAAGGAACATATTATACTCAACAGAGCTCCCTGTCTATATACTTTCATTTTTTAAACATTTTATTCTAACATTAATAATAATTAACAACATACAAATATCAAACAAGAAAATAATCATCTCCTATTCAATATAAATATTGCCTATTAAAAAGGGGAATATAAAACAAAACAATCATTCAGTTGACACTAAAGCCGTATGTAAATCGATTCCTAACGCAGCTGCGACACCTGTTCCATAATCGGGATCAGCTCTATAACAGTTACGGACATGGCGATATTTAATAAATAATTCCGCATCTCCCATTGCCCGTGCCGTATTTTCAAATAACAGCTGCTTCTCTTCCACAGGCATCAAGCGAAACAGGTCACCAGGTTGACTATAATAGTCAGCATCATATTCGCGCTCATCATAATTATAAATATTACCATATCCTTTCAAAGGAGGTTCTTTCTTCTCTGGAGAATCTTTCCATTCCCCATAACTATTAGGTTCATATCCTTTTGCCGAACCATAATTCCCATCTACGCGCATTGCTCCGTCACGGTGAAATGCATGGAAAGGACAACGCGGTCTATTGACCGGTATTTGTTCTGCATTGACGCCAAGACGATAACGTTGTGCATCACCATAAGAGAATAGTCTCCCTTGTAACATTTTATCTGGCGAAAAGCCAATTCCCTCTACAATATTCTGTGGGTTAAAAGCTGATTGTTCCACCTCCGCAAAATAATTCTCAGGATTACGGTTCAACTCCAGAATACCCACGTCCTGTAACGGAAAATCCTTATGGGGCCAGACCTTGGTTAAATCAAAAGGATTGACTCGATAACTTTCCGCCTCCCTTTCAGTCATCAACTGTATCTGAAATTTCCAACGAGGATAATCCCTTCTCTCAATACTTTCATACAAATCTCTTTGGTGGGATTCGCGATCTTTGGCAATAATAGCCTCCGCTTCCTGATCAGTTAGACATTTGATTCCCTGCAATGTTTTTAAATGGAATTTGACCCAAATACGTTCGTTTTTGGCATTAATAAAGCTATAGGTATGGCTGCCATATCCATTCATATGACGATAAGAATATGGAATACCACGTGAACTCATAGTAATTGTTATCTGATGTAACGCCTCGGGAAGTAAGGTCCAAAAATCCCAATTATTATTAGCACTCCTCATGTTAGTACGTGGATCACGTTTCACAGCATGATTCAAATCTGGAAATTTTAAAGGGTCCCGTAAAAAAAATACAGGAGTATTATTTCCGACCAAATCCCAATTCCCCTCTTATGTATAGAATTTTATAGCAAATCCGCGAATATCACGCTCTGCATCAGCCGCCCCCCTTTCACCAGCAACTGTAGAAAAACGGACAAAACACTCGGTCTGCTTGCCTATTTCACTAAAGATGGCAGCACGGGTATATTGGGTTATATCATGAGTTACAGTAAATACCCCATAAGCTCCTGAGCCTTTGGCATGCATACGCCTCTCAGGAATCACTTCACGATCAAAATGGGCCAATTTTTCCAAGAACCAAGGATCTTGTAATACTATAGGACCACGCGGACCTACCGTTTGACTGTTTTGGTTATCGGCTATCGGACGACCATTAGCGGCAGTCAGTTTATGAATTTTATTGTTTTTATCCATAATATTTCATATATGATTTATTGTTTAATGCAAAGAAAGGCTAATCATACAAGATATAGATTATCAATTCAGTCCTTATATTTAGCAATATAAATAACCAACAAGATTCTCGTTTTAATTAAAATCTCAAAATAAATAATCAATACAATTAAGAAGAAACTACCAGTGGAGACTTTTCTTATCATTCACCTAAAACTTGAATACAGTCAGATCAAACACACGTATCTATAAATAGTCTGTGGGATCTCCTCTAATTGCAGCTATTATGTCCAAAACGCTATTTTAAATTCATTAACACGGGTTCTCTGACCGTATTGACGTTTTGCTGGGGAATCTCATTCAATTGTTCAAAAATTACAATTTTATTTTTACCTTTTCTTAACCATACCCCCGGAATGTAAAGGGTCTGTTGTGGTCCCACCTTCCAATAACGGCCTATGTGTTTACCATTTATAAAAATAATCCCTTTTCCCCATGCACGCATATCGATAAAGGTATCTCCCGGTTGATCCAATGTGAATTCTCCCTCATAAATAACCGGGCGATCCTTGAATTGAACAGCCTGCAAAGGTGTGTTCCTGTAGACATTATCGCCAAATTCAGTCAATACCGGACATTTATCCATTGGTAACCGATACATATTCCAGCCACCCGTAATTTCTTTACCGGCAACAGTGACAGGACTGATAATCCCCTTTGTGTTATATACAATCTCACTTCCATAGTTGATACGTCCCATATTCTCCACCAAGATCTGTAAAGTGGCATTGAACGGGATATCTATCTCCATAGAATATGTTCTGGTATTGCGATTTAAAACACCTATTTTCTCACCATCTACATAAACCACGGCATAATCACGTAATCCTGGGATTTCAAGGATTCCACTGATAGGTTGATTGAAATGACGGGTGTACAAAACGTAACCATACCCCTGATTAAGTTGCTCGAACGTCAGAGGAGTAGAGGCGTTCACCGGTTGTATACTTTGTGCAAGAAGCAGGGCATCAACTACCCTCTCCAGTTTTATCGAAGAGATTTCTATAACCGGTATGGGGGCAGGAGGAGCAGGTATGGGATATTTCACATATTTCTGGATGACAGAACGTATAGAATCATATTTTGGAGTGAGCCAACCGGCCTCGCTAATAGGAGCATCATAGTCATAACTGGTCAAATCAGGCTGTATATCCCTTTTCTTGTCATAATTGGCACCGCTGGTAAAACCGAAGTTCGTACCTCCATGCACCATATAAAAATTAAATGAAACATCATTTTGCAGATAGGCCTCAGTCTGGCGGGCGATTTCCGAGGCAGAGACCTGCGGAAACGGTTCCCCCCAATGCGACAGCCAGCCCGAATAAAACTCTGCAACCATATACGGTCCTTTGTCACCATGATACTGGTTCACCACCTTTTTAAGATTAGCGATATCACTCTCCCCATTGGCCGTGGGCAGGGCACCTGCCACACACCCGCCTTCAAACAACCAACTTCCATCGGAGGTGAACAGCGGAATGGTAAACCCGGCATCAGCCAGCTGCCCTTTGATCTTTGCATTATAGGAACGGTGCTCTTCAAGCGGTATATCCTTACGCTGGGAAACGTATGAGCCAAACTCATTTTCACACTGTACCATAATGATAGGACCACCTTTTGTACATTGCAGGTCGCCCACTTCCTCATACAGACGATCAATATATTTTTTCGTATATTTCAGAAACTCAGTGTTATCCCTCCTTATTTCCATACCTGGTATATTCTGTAGCCACCACGGATACCCACCAAATTCCCACTCGGCACAAACATAAGGTCCGGGACGAAGGATGACCATCATCCCTTCCTCCCCGGCAATCCTTATATATTCCGCCAGATTCTTATCTCCAGAAAAATCCCATTTTCCTGGTTCAACCTCATGGAGATTCCAAAAAACATACGTTGCCACGGTATTAAGCCCCATTCCTTTCATCATTTGCAAGCGGTGGCGCCAATATTGGTGTGGTATACGGGCATAATGCATCTCTCCAGAAAGAATAGGGATTTCCTCCCCATACCGATAAAAATGTCCATCCCTGATCTCGAAAGGAATTTTTTCCTGAGACATGGAATTCATTGAGCAAAGCAACAATAGTAGAAGGCAAAAAATCTTCATATGAAATCTTATAAAATTAAATTATACACATATATTGTTTACACTTATTACCTTTCAGTTTTAAAACAGCCTTGTAACAAATGATATTTATTTATCGCCCGTATCGGACTGATTTTCATTATTTAACGACACAACACGCACCCAGTCAACCCACATCTCTCCCGGCAAATCTTCATCACAGATTTCTCCCGGCCATGTCATCCTGCCATTCAATTCGCCTCCCAACGAGAAGTTCAGAATTATATTGAAGGGATATTCACAAAACGGATACTGTAATTTCCCCTCATCCAAGTATTGATTCCCATATCTCCAGGTCTCTTTGCCGTCGACATAGAATATAAGTTCCTTTTCAGTACGCTCCACTGCATATACATGATCCTTAGTCACATCAAAGTTTTTATCAGGATTCTTGTTAGTTACGCCCGCAGAACCGTTTGCTCCGTTTATATAATAAGTATGTACTGTCTGATAGATCTGCAAGGGAGTTCCTTGAACCCATTCCATAAGATCTATTTCTCCCCCTCTGGGCCATTCCGGTGCTCCCATGGGCATTTGCCAGATAGCGGGAAAACCTCCACGAACCAATTTGGTTAATTTGGCTTTAACTTCCAAACGTGTACCACAGGGAAAACCGATTTTGGAAAATACTCCGCCATTTTTATAAGTCCCGTTATCCTTACAGGCCCTCAACTTCAAATAACCATCCTCCACTTTTACGTTTTCGTAACCATTCACACCCCTAAAATACTGTGACCAGGCATTGTTAGCATACGTACAAAGTTTCCAGACTGCTGTATCGGGCACGACGGAGCTACCGTCAAAACTGTCAACAAATAAAACACTATCCGATTTAATCCGATCCTCTGTCCTTACTCTTTCTTCTCTGGCAGATGCATGGATAATACCCCCTCCTGCAATAAACAGAAAACAATATAAAATTCTTCTCATATGATTATATTTTTAAAAAGATTATAAGCTCTACTTTTTTCTCCAAAGCATGTCACTTGTTATTTTTCGGAATTTTTTCTCATCAGACTTTCGCAGCATGACAGCTCCGTCATTCCAGTTCGATGGCCATCCTCCGATGATGTGCCCCAAGAAAACGAGTTTCAATTCATGCATACCCTTCTCCAAAGCAATGGAGCGGTCATTTCGGGAATGACGTTTCACCTCTCCACCATTGTTTACAAGTAATTTTCCGCCGACCCAAACCTCTTCCAGATCAGAGGAGAAAAAGTAAACACCATTTTCAGGAATATCAATAAATCCAGTGGCCACAGCAGCATATTGTCTTACGCCTCGCATAGAATTCGTAGAAGGCACGAATGACGTTAATTCCCCCGTTTCTCTGATATCCGTACTGACATCCACACTCTTGCCCGTTTTCATAAACTCCTGCATATTAAGAAACATACCGTATGTCACTTCCATATTTAACCCATGAAAACTCCCTTCTACACCCACAGCAGGCAAAAGTGCCTGCTTCTCTATCAGGATTGTACGCACTTTGCTCAGTTTTCCAGAGGGTAGTAACGAAGCGATCTTAAGGATACCGTTCTGATAAAAAGAAAGAGGAGAAGTATAAATTTCCGAGGATATTCCAGGTTCAGTACCGTCAAGCGTATAAACTAAGCTAATAGGACGGCTCGTAGTAAATTCCAACGACACACTATCGGTAAAGGCAATATGGTCACAAGAACCTCCCGGCTGCTCCGGCAATGGAATGTGGTAATTAATGTCATGTCCGTCCAAACGGACACACGCATTCTCGATACGTCGCTCAAAATCCATGTAATTCTTGCGCTCAATATCGCTCCAGGCAATCTCAGCCAATGCCAAGGAGCGGGGATACATGTGATATTCAAGTATATTGTTATTATAAAAATATTCACTCCAATTATTGGCCTGAACCCCTATTATATGATGTTCCTTCCCGATAAGAACTAATGTGTCAGGTACGGGATTGTAATTATATACTTTTTCCAAAGTCGAACAACCGCCGATAGCTACAGGTTCAACCTTGCTGTCCCCCTGATAATAATCCAGATAGAGTCCGTTCGGACCGGGGGACATTATAACATCATGCCCCGATAAAGCAGCAGATATACCACCTGCATCACCCCGCCATGACATAATGGTGGCCGTAGAGTCAGGCTTGCCTTCCAGAATCTCATCCCAACCGATTATTTTCTTGTTATAGCGGGCTAAATATTTCCCTATACGCTTCACAACATAAGTATGCAATAACTGCTCTGAAGTATGTTTCTTATCAGGCTTTATTCCCTCCTCTAGAATACGCTTCTGGCAAAGGGAACATGACTTCCAACTCTCTTTGGGGCATTCATCACCACCAATATGAAAATAAGTACCCGGGAAAAGAGCAACCATCTCATCAATGACATTTTCCAGAAATGTAAAAACGCTTTCCTTACCTGGGCACATTACAATATCCTCCACTCCCCAAATATTCCGAGGAGTAACGGAATCCCCTTTGCAGGACAGTTCGGGATAGGCAGATATGGCGGCAAGTTCATGTCCCGGGATTTCTAATTCCGGAATAATAGTAATGAAATGTTCGGCCGCATATGACACAATATCCTTAATCTCTTCCTGTGTGTAATAAAAGGGTCCGTATTCAACTCCTTCACCCTCAATACGTCTGCCACCAACCTCTGCCAATCTTGGATATTTTTTTATTTCAATACGCCATCCCTGGTCATCTGTCAGATGCCAATGAATTGTATTTATTTTGAACATGGATAAAACATCTATCTGCTTCTTCACCTCTTCCACCGTCATAAAATGACGGCAAGGATCCATATGTATTCCGCGGTATGCGAAACGTGGCGAGTCAATAATATTGACAGCAGGAGCCTTCCAACCAATATTCTCCACAATTCCTGCACTTTCTATTTCTGCCGGAAGCAACTGCAGAAAACTCTGCATCCCATAAAATAATCCTTGATGAGAAGATGCCGTAATCCGTACACGAGATGATTCCACATTCAATGTATAGCCTTCCGGAGGGAACGTTGCACTGGAATCCAAGAGCAGAGTAATCTCTCCTTTGTCATCCACCTTTACATCATACCCGGTTGCCTGAGATATTTTAGAGGCAAAACACGTTGCTATCTTTTTCGCTTCGGGAGTAGTAGTTCCTATAGAAACACCATCATACAACTTGAAACTTCCCTCACGTATTTCTAAAAAGCGAGGCGTGGGAATAATATTAATGCCGGCATTATATGATTTCACAACATATCTGTCGTCTCTACAAGAGAGTGAGAAAATCAAGAATATACCTGAGCATAAAAATATAGATATTTTTTTGGTATTCATGAAAATAGATTTATTTCGTTAAACTCTCTCTTTGAAGGATAAGAAGGTATTACGGGAGGATAGATAAATATTGCTAACCACCCCTCCCTAAAAATATTGAAGAAGATTTGTCGAGACAAAAATGCAGACGAACCTTTCAATAGAGTATCACCTCTAAAACAAACTTTTACGTCACAAAATAAAAAGCATAAATTACCTGTCATATCACATCATAGAGCATATCTTTTCAATACCTACCAGTGTGTTTTACAAAATCTACTTCCACTGATATACTCGCACATAATCAACTTGCATGGTAAAAGGCAAATGTTTCTCATTTATAGGACCAGCCATCCCCTTTCCACCTGCAACATTCAATATCAAGAAGAAAGGAATATCAAAGGGCCATTGTACTGCGCCCAAACCTTTGTTATAATAGGTTGCGCAAACTTCTCCATTTACCATAAAATCAATTTTCTTATTGTTCCATTCTATTCCCCATATATTCCATTCACCCTGCTTGAATTTGGACCCTGAATGACCAAAAGGATATGTCTTTTGCTCCGTACCAGTAGTATGTACCGTTTGTACAGCAACATCTAAATCTTTTATATGCTCCATTATATCTATTTCACCACTTGCAGGCCATCCCCCATATTTTGAGCTGGCGGGCATCATCCATATAGCCGGCCATGAACCGTCCCCTGATGAAAACTTGGCCTTGACCTCTACCTTACCATAAGTAAAATCAAATTTCCCCCCATCAGTGCGTATACTTCCAGATTTATAGCCGCGGGGATCCGTTTCATCCTTCATAAACTTGAGATTCAACAAGCCATCTTCACACCAAACAACGGATGTATCATTCGGCTTATAATAATAGGCATGAGCAACATCTCCCCTGGGAGTATAATTCCACTTCTTGGAGTCAACGGCCCCATCGATATTAAATTCATCTGCAAAAATTAAAACCCACGAATTATCATCCCCATTATCAATGGTATCCCTTGCCTGTTGGTTTTGATTGTTAACAGAAGAGGTAGAGGTTTCATCTGAACATCCGACAAATAAACTGCAAAAAAACAGTAAAGTAAAATACTTCATTTTCATACAATCTCTATTTATATAATTAAATACACGGAAAAGTACATCCGGTTGGAACAAGACATACCTTCCCCTCCAACCGGATACCCTCATTTACTCTTCTTGCTTTTCGTAACCGGGGGTCTGTTTCAATGCCGAATCATTATCAAGTATATTCTGATCCAACGGCCATAAAACTTTATATGCCTCAGTCTCCTGATCAAGAATAGCAGCTTTGTTTTCAATATCACCTTCTATACAGAACACTAATGGAATACCGTCCTTTGCATTCTTCATGCGGCACAAATCCCACCAACGTTGTCCTTCCTGTACAAACTCCTTATCCTTTTCATGTAAAATAGCTAATTCATTAGTTAGAAAATCAGATGCCTTATATATATGTGAACCTGCCTCAGACTTATACGCCCTATTTCTGACTAAATTTATATATCTCTCAACATTTACATTATCACTCTCCATATTAGCAATCTCGGCTAATGCCAGATATACCCAGGATAAACGATAAAGAATAAAATCACCATCATAAACTCTGTTCCCCTGAGCATTGAGAGAACCCAAATTCTTACATACATGGGTACCATATATGTATAATTCTCCACTTTCCTTTTTCCGGTATGAAGGCATAAATGTGGCGTCACGCCGAGTATCATTCTCCTCAAACTTCTCATACAGAGCATACTTATACTCATAATACTGCTGCCCGTTATTCTGTACATCTAATGCATCATTCCAAGGTGTTCCGTCCGCTCTGTAACTATCCTTATTGGTTGTTCCGGAAACAAGAGAATAAGTATATCCGCGAGGAAGTGAGTTTTCTACTTCACCTTCCATATAGGAAACGGCCATTATCACCTCACTATTACCTTCGTTATCAGTGCTGAATATACGCTTAAAATCTTGTTGCAATTGAAGTCCATAATTGCTCTCCACATTTTTTAAGAACTGCTTGGCCTTTGACAAATCCGATTCATCGGCCTTATTATCACCAATGGTTACTTTGGAATTCCACAAATAAACCTCACCGGCCAGACATTCCGTAGCCGCCTTTGACCAGTATACCTTATTACCGTGTCCATATGGATTGAATCCTGATTGTTCTCCAAAATATTGCAAGGAAGTTTCCAAATCTTTTTTTATCTGTGACATAACTTCACTTGGTTGTGACCGTTGCAAGTATAGTTTGACAGGATCAAGCACTCCATCAATAACCTCTACACCCAGGCGGATTGGCACCCCACCATAGACTCTATAAAGATCAAAATAATAAAAGGCACGAAGACCATACGCCTGTCCAAGATAATAATTCTTTTTAGCTTCCGGAATGAAATTAGCATCAGTTACACGAGCTATAAAAAGATTGATATTGGTTATACAGCCATAAATATCTCCAAACTTACTAACTCCGGGAGTCTCCTTAGACAAATTCTGCAAACGGATTTCACCACTCGATATTGCTAAACCGTCTGCACTGGCGCCATCTTTGTAATGCCCGCCCCTTAATTCTCCAAAAGTAATGACATGTTGCCCTGCCTTATCCCGTAATTGTTTATGAAGACCGTCAATATATGCGCTGACTTGGGCTTCTGTTTTCCAATAACTGGTACTTCCATAATTATCTATCGGGGCGAGATCCAGCATATCCCCGCATGATGCAGCCACTATAGCAGCTATATTCAACACCATAATATGTATAAATTTTAAATTTCTCATCTCACTTCGAATTATTAAAATGTAACATTAACGCCAAATATAACGGTACGTGGCAAGGGATATCCTGACGAAATCTCCGGGCTTACCGTCCTGGCAGAAGTTAAATAGCCCAAATTCTGTCCCGTTATTGAGAATTGCAGTTTCTGCATATACAGTTTTTTAGACAATTCTTGAGGAAGAGTATATGACAAAGACAATTCTCTAATCCCTAAATAGTTACCCTTAGAGGCAAACAGAGTTGAGGTACGATAGTAATTGGCAGCCCCCAATTGATCAGCAAATACGTAACGGGGATATTTTGCGTTTGGATTGCTTTCGCTCCATGTATTAAAAACATCCTTTGTCGTATTGTAAGCCCCCTGCATACATCCTAAAAACCAGGGAGTCTTATCATCATAAACCCAATAATCAAGCGCAAAGTCAAAACGAGCATACAAACTAAGTCCCTTCCAAGACATTGTGGTATTAAAACCACCAAACCAGCGAGGAGTGGTGTTTCCTATTACCACCTGATCATACTGGTCAATCATGCCATCTCCATTCACATCCTTCCATTTCACATCTCCAGGTTTTAACTCTATGCCTTTTGCCCGCTCATTATCAGAAAGTTTATTCCAAGCATCAGGACCATATTGAGATTTACCCTGATAATTGCCCGAGGTCACAACCAAATTTCCGGGAATGTCATCCACGCTTTGGTAAATACCTTCAGCCTGATAGCCTACAAGCACACCGTATTCCTTTCCTTCCTGAAAACCTCCGACATATACCTTCTCGTCTTCCAATATACCCTTTTCATTCAGAACTTTACGTCCCGTGTACACTTCTTGTCCTCCCTGCCTGTTCCGAGGTAGCTTGTTGTATGGAAGAGATATAATCTTGTTCTTATTGTAAGTTATATTAAGGGAAGCATCCCAAGTAAAATCCTTGGTTTCCAAAACCTTACCGGAAACTTGCATTTCAAATCCGCTATTACGCAATTTCCCATTGTTGTTCTTAACAGAAGAGAATCCCGTGGTCGAAGGCAGAGTGAAGTCTGCATACTTATCTGATGTCAGACGATTGTAGTAATCGATATCCAGATTCAAACGTCCATCCAACAGCCCCACATTCAAGCCGATATCAAAACTGGCCGTCTTTTCCCAACGCAAAGAAGGATTAGGTAGAGTACCTATCAGAAAACCATTGTTGCCATGGTATTTGTTAGTATTATACGAACCTTGAAGAGTATATGGACCGATTCCGCTGGCATTACCGTTCAAACCGTAACTAGCCCTCAGCTTTCCATAATAGAGGAAAGGAAGTGATTCCTTGACAAAATCCTCTTTCGTAAAAATCCAGCCACCGGAAACCCCCGGAAAAAATCCCCACCGATTCTTACCCAGCAAAGAAGAATAACCGTCATAACGAAATACCCCGGAGAACAAATATTTACCCTCATAGTCGTAGTTCAAACGACCAAAATAAGACAGGATACGGTAACGGCTATGACTCGAATCTATAGAACGTTTCCCCTCACCCGCATCGGTCAAAGCTAATTTTTTAAAATCATCGGTAGCAGCACCAGAACCGGATGCAGAGAAACCGTTATTATACTGATCATAAAACTCACTACCAAGCATAACATTCAAATTATGTGAAGCGGCAAATGTTGTTGTATAGTCCAAAACGGCATTATAGGTCTGAGAGAACTGCCGGGAATAGCTCGCACTAGTTGAACGGGTCCGATTCCATGTCCCCGGAACCGTCTCATAATCCTTGCGCATATTTTCTTGTACAGTATGAAAATAATACCAACTGGCAGAAGCCCTCAAGACCAATCCCTTGAATAAATTAGCTTCCACTGACTGCACAAAGGTTAATTTTGTGCGTTCATTATCCTGATCGTAACTTTTTGCAACATAAGTCTGGTTACCGTCCCCGGGACTAGGACCCAATGTAGGATTACCGTCCTCGTCTTCAAAACGAACAGTAGGAGGAGTACTCATCACCCGACCAAAATAATCACTTTCCGTCCCCCAAGCGTTATTTAGCCATACATAATTAGCACGGCTGAAAGTTGCATTAGAAATCGTTTTCAACCAGTCCGTAATCTTGTACGAACCGTTGAATGTGAAATTATAACGTTTATATTCGGTAGTGATAGGGGCTCCGGGGGAGTCGTTATAACCCAAACTTGCATAATAAGTTCCTTTATCATTCCCCCCCGACATACTAACCGTATAATCCTGTGTCACTACCGGATTACGAAGATTATACTCCTCCGGTTTTGTCTCTTTATAAATGATTGTTTTAGAAGGGTCCAAAGGATCCTGCATTTCTCGCCAGCCCATATTCAAAAGATAGGCATTTTCATCCGTTTTCCCCATAATATTCCACACCATATTCGCACCGAGCTTATTCCCCGTGCCAAAGGCGGTAGAACCTGTAAGATTTGCCGTAGCTGCCCACGGGGTATTTTTATAGGCTGTACGAAGGACTGTAATATAGTCTTCCGCACCTAAAAAATCATAGGGATTATTAACATAACCGAGACCTATATTTGCTCTGAAATTAATTTCCCGATGTCCCGCCTTACCAGACTTTGTTGTAATTAAAATCACACCATTACTCGCACGGGCACCGTATATGGCCGTGGCACCGGCATCCTTCAGAACATCCATAGATGCAATATCCTGAGGATTGATATCATCAAAATTATCACGAAGCTGTCCGTCAACTATCACCAGAGGACTCCCTGAACCGTCGAATTCCGTTCCACCACGTAATATAATTTTAGGGGATGAGGTAGGGTTTCCTGAAGTGAGAGAAACTTTCAAACCGGGAACGGAACCCGACAATGCTTGAGATGGGTTTGTATATATACCCTTATCCAAAATTTGGGGGTTGACGGTCGATATGGAATTCGTCAGTTTGGCCCGTGATACCTTACCACCATATCCCGTAACAACAACTTCCTGTAAAAGCTCACTGTCCTCTTTCAATACAATCCTAAAACTTGTTTTTCCTTTCACACTCAAAATCTGGGAAGAAAAACCTATGAATGAAACCTGTATACTGGCATTATCAGAAACCGAGAGTGTAAAATTACCATCAATGTCAGAAACAGTACCATTTGTAGTTCCGACCTCCACAATACTGGCACCAATAACCGCCTCACCTGCAGCATCCGTTATTATGCCTGTAATATTTTTCTTCTGTGCTACAGCAGTAATAGAACACAAAAGGAAAACAAATAAAATAAAATTCTTTTTAATGTTTTTCATTGTAAAAACCATTCATAATTATTAAAAATAAATATTCAAATCTCCAAAGCTCGCAATTCATGGAGGTCTAAACAACAGAATAAATGATAACATATTAATTAAATCTAAAGGTTAATTTATAATCGCAAATAAAATGCGCATAAGATTAAAAGTAGTCAGAAATCATTTAAAAAAACTCACCTAACATCCAAAACATAAAAAATCATCAAAAATAGCTATCAAAATAGAACTGTTATTTCCTTCCTATTTTCATCTCTACAACTATTCTTGAAAAGATATACGGCAGATATCGGAAGTACGTACTCCAGGTTTAAGTTCTCCCCCAATATAAAACAAAGCTTCCCCAAATAAGACCAACGAGGCACCTGCCCGAGCCAGCATCGGAGATGGTGTACCAATCCGTATCCATTCACCCAACCGTACGTCATACGCCAACAGCTGATCATTAAAATGATACCATTCCACAGGTTGTAGGAGATATTCGGATTCACAAACTTTTTTATAACGACCACTGATGGCATCTTCAAAAATATCCCGGTTAACACCACCTGCGCATATGACCAAAGTATCTCCATAAGATACTGACGCTCCACCCGTCAATGTTAGAGGCTGACCTTCTGTTGTAAGAGGTGCTCTAAGCACCTGCCATTGTCCAGATGCCGGCTGGTAACATAATCCATCTGTTAAAACCGATGACTCCTTGCCAGGGATAAAGCCCCCCCAAATATACAAATTACCAAACAGCGAGGCACACACAGGCTGCACACGTGGCTTCCCAGGAAAAAAGACCTCTGTCCATCCTCCAGAATAATTGCTCAAACAGAAAGAGAACATGGAACAAGAAGGAATTCCGTTCCTGTATCCACCCAATACGTACAATGTATCACCTAATAGCGTTGCCGACATGTTATCAAACGTACAAGGAAGAGAAGGCAAAATTTCACATGCCACACCTAATTCTTTCATGCAATCAAACGAAAATGAAAGTACGGAAGAAAGCCGACCGGAAGAATTGCTTCCCCCAATGAAAATGAGCCTATCCGGCAAGGATACCGTAGCTCCATAAGCTGCCTCCACCGGCAGATTTCCAACCTTCACCCAATGCAATACGGAAGAATCGTTCACCCGAGCAACATAAATTCCCTTGTAATAACGCTTGCCCCCCCCTTCCGAGAGCGGCTTATCCGGGAAATTACACCCGCCAGCCATTATCAAAAAATCACCTAACTTTCCGGCATAGCAACCAGATACTCCCAAATCATATCCCGATTCCCCATCGGGAAAACCACTCATAAGTTCAATGCGCACATCCCGAGAAAAGGTGTCCCCCGGTGGAATACAAGTTGACAAACCTAAACCTACAATCATATAAATAATTGAATATTTCTGTGAATTCCACATTTTTTTAAATGGATTGATAAAGTTCATCCCTAACTAATTCTTTAAACAATTGTGCATACCGTTCAGAGATAGCTTCCGCAAAGCGTTTACCTTTATTCGCCGTTGCCGATTGGGGGTTTCCTATACCCGTATCGGTTGAAACTTTCTGCCAATTCCGAGGAATCCATGCCACGTTAGTACGCAGACTATTTATGGCAAATGGAGTATATTTACCATTTCCCGCCAATTCCATATCAACCATTTCAGAATGATAATGCAACATAACAGACGTCTCCACTTCATCAGCATGATCGCCTGGACATTCAAAATAATCTTGCACTGGAAGTACCCTGAACCATTCGCTAGAAGCAATTAGAAAATCCGGATAATCAACTGACAGGTCCCGGATCATATTCTTAAAAGAATTCCCACCGTGTCCGTTAACAATCACCAGTCTCCGCATCCCTTGAGTATAAAGTGAAGAGACGACATCTGTCAGAATAGCCTTTTGGGTCTCATAACGGCTATGTACGCAAAAAGGCAATTCACGTTGTCCGGGATTCTGGGAACCCATCGACACAAAGGGCATTACCATACAACGTACTCCATACCGTTCCCATGCTTTCAACGCCGCATCCACTGCAATATCGTGGGACAATATACAGTCAGTCAAATAGGGAAGATGCAAATTATGAGGTTCAATAGCCCCCCAAGGTAAAATCGCCAAATCATATACAAGCTCCTTTACATATCCATAGCAGGCAAAGGAAAGATCTATTTCTCTATTCATACCATTTTCTTGTTAGTTTCATTCGAATTACTCCATGTTATCTGTTTTAGGCCTCAAGAAATAAAGCTGTATGACAACAGCACATAAAACCCCAGCAGCAAGCATGGCAAATCCCCCCCCAAGATTTCCTTGATCAGTCCACCGCCCCAATAAATGAGTCACAGCCGCTCCGGCAAAGACACCTGTCATATTCATAATGCCATAGGCGGTAGCACGATATCCCGGAGGAACAAACTGGCAAAGAATAGGCATATTGTTTGCATCGAAGATACCGAATCCCAAACCGAACAGCAGACTCGCCCCAACCACACCGAAAACACTATGAGAGAAGCCCAACAATAACAAGGCAGGGATCGTCAACCCCAATCCAATAGCCCCTGTATACACACGACCACGGATATTTTTTAGGACCCATCGGTCAGACAATATCCCCCCGGCAATTACTCCGAGAAAAGAGGAGAGCGCTATTGTGATCGTGGACAACGGACCGGCTTCGGCCATAGGCATATCCAAACTGTCAGAGAACAGGGTCGGAAGCCAATTTTTAGTAGCCCATCCAGGCAGGGAGGGCACCGCAAAATAGAAAAGAATCACCCAAAAGGCAATATTGCTGAATAACAGCGACATTCCTTTGAAGATAGACGGGGAAGATGTTTTCACCCCTTTGCGACACACCTGCTCTGCCGTGCCTGTCCCCTTGTTCTCACGAAGAAAAAGGATCAGAACGAGTGCGTATATGATCCCAATAATTCCGAACCCATGAAAAGTGGCATGCCAGGAATAGGCGGCAGACACGGTGGCTCCGAAACCTCCGATAGCCTGACCGATATAAAGGCCCGTCATATGAATACCCACGGCCAGCGAACGTGACTTTCCCTGATGCCAATCCGCTATTAGGGAAAGGCCGGCCGGTATATACAAAGCCTCACTGATCCCCATTACAGCACGCAACCAATAAAGCTGTGTGAACGTTTCAGCGTATCCCATTCCATAAGTAACTGCTGACCAGACAAACAAACTGCCTACAATCAACCATTTGCGGTTAAGACGATCAGCGATCATGCCCGCAACAGGACTCATGAATCCGTAAATCCAAAGAAAGACCGCCATCAGACGACCAAAGTTCTCCGCAGACTCAAGCGCCGAGATATCCACTTGCATGGCTTCTTTCATGGTGGAAAGCATCTGGCGGTCCATATAATTGAGAAGAGCCACTCCCCAAAGTAAACCAACCAATATCCAGGGATATATTCTGTTGTTTTTCATTATGTCCAATTACAATTTTATATTTTCCGTACCGGACAGACCAGATAAGATCTCATTACACAGAACATGTCCCTTAATCATCATCCTGGGAATATGAAAAGGTCCTTTGAAGATATTCCCCTTGGCGGGCTGGGCCACACTGCCGTCGCGATGCAGATACCCGTACCATTCTCCGTATTCCCCGTCTGGGAAATGTGCATATGTCCAATCACTAACCTGATTATGCATTTTCAAGTATTTTTCATCTCCTGTAGCTTCATAGGCATACAAAGTGGCAATGATTGCTTCCGTTTGAGGCCACCAAAATTTCATATCCTGTGAATAGTCCTGTACGGGGAGATTCCTACAATCACGAAAATTGATGATACCGCCGAAATCCTTATCCCAGCCCCACTCCCAAGACCAGTCCAGAATGGTCAGGGCTGTTTCAAGCATCTCCTTGTCCCAGCCACGGTATCTGGATTCTTCAAGTATGAACCATGCTGTTTCAATACAATGCCCGGGATTGATGATACGTCCGTTAATGGTATCTATAAACTCACCGTTTCCCCCCACAGTCTCAAGCAGGGCATTAAACTCAGGATGCATAAAAAAAGTCTTCAAATCGGAAAGCGAATCATCGATTCTGGCTGTTAATATGGGATTGTCAATAGCCTCACGTATACGGGAAGCTGTATTGATCAGAATCATCGTAATGGAATGCCCCCGCAAGGAAAGGGTATCACAATATTTCGGAGACAATATTCCTGGGGTCGTAATGAAACGAAGCACCCGGCTGAAAAGCTCAAGAGCTTTTTCAGCATACACCCTATCGCCCGAAGCCAACGCATACTCCGACATGGCAATGGCAGCAAAACATTCGGAGAAGACATATCTGCGTTTGCGCAGGGGCCGACCATCTCCCGTCACTTCAAAATACATACGGCCGTCCGTATCGAAGCAGTGCCGTTCAATAAAGTCGATACAACTTTTTGAAGCCGACAGCCATTCAGAATTTTTATCCATATGATTATAGGCAAAAGCGGCAATGAAACCGAAACGCCCCTGAAACCAGACGGATTTGGTCGTATCCATCAAGCTGCCATCCCGGTTTACACATGTATACACACCTCCGTTTACCTGATCAAGGCCATATTTCATCCAGAAAGGCATAATATTGTTTATAAGATCATTCTTATAGGAAGCCGCCCAACAAGTCAAATATTCCGTAACATTCATCTTTACATTGTTTTTAATGATTGGTTATTTATCTTTTTCTTTAGAATTTATTGCAACGGTCAAAAAAGTGAATCTCCTCCAGTTCCGCTCTCATAGTCGATTCCTCCTCTTCCGTCATATTTCTAAAAGGAATGCGATTTTTACCCAGATCCAAACCGAGCAGCTTCATGATTCTTTTTCCAGCCACGATATTACCCCGGTAATGACAAATCACATTGATTACCTGCTGAGCAAAATTCTGTAAATCCCTGGCGCGTTCAAGGTCACCAGATTTCCAAGCGTCCAAAATCCCAACGAGGGTACGCCCATTATAATTTGTCGTACCACCGATACCACCGCGGGCTCCTCCCATAGCCAAACACGGTAAAAGCGTTTCATCCTGCCCATGAAGCATATCAAACTTTCCGTCCTTATACAAACGGCATTGGTTGTATTCATACAGGTTCTCGTATGTATATTTTATACCAGCAAAGTTGGAAATACGTCCGTCCACAGCTTCCAAAAACTCCGTCATGGAAAGATAAACCCCATTGAAAGCAGGAATATGATAGAAATAAAAGGGAAGTCGGGGAGCCCCGCAGGCTATCTCCTGGCAATATGCGACCAGTTCCTCCACACGGCCGATTCTAGGAAAGGGAGGAGCCATCGCACCAATGGCATAGGCACCGACAGACTGCGCATGTGCAGCCAGGCGTCGACTGGAACGGGCGCAGGTACTACCCACATGAACCATGACCTTAAAATCCGCGGGAGAAACTTCCAACCAGCGTTCAGCCAATTTCATGCGTTCCTCATCCGTCAACATATAGCCTTCACCGGAAGAACCGTTAACAAACACTCCCTTCAGGCCATTCTTTACCAAAAATTCAGCATACGTTCCAAGCGGTTCATAATTGACATCACCATTTTCATAAAACGGGGTGAAAGGGGCGTTTATAAGCCCTGTAATCTTTTCCATCATATCTTATATTTGTAAATAAAAAAATAAATCTACATCACACGCAGTATGTGTTCCTCACAAACAGCTTTATCGAAAGTCCCCTTTTGTTACGGGATACCAACCCGAAAGGTGGATGCCGGCAAATTTTCCCTGTTTACAAGATTCCCATTACTATACGGACGCCAGCCATACCGTACATAGCGTGGACTTTTCACAAATTCACAGAAAACTCTCATCAGCCCGTCTTCCAACACCTCAGCTGTAGCAGGATAATACAGTCCTTCAACCTCTGCCACCTCAAAAGCGCGTATAGGACCATTATCCGAACTCCTCATGCCCTCTCCATAGTCAAAAGTGATTAAAACCTCCCAATCACGAAATTCGGCTTTGCGGAATAAAGGGCCACTAGGAACAAGGGACGTATATCCATAAGTTTTATTCAATGCCCAGCGGCCTAGGCGTTCTCCAACCGGTTTTTTATTTCTAGGATGTACATCCAACGAATCACCATAATCACTTGATACTGCCATACCGGTATTCGGAATTTCAGCCATCATTCTACGCTGGCTGTCACGGAACCACGGCCACGAAGGACGAGCTATACTGGAAAGCTGTACATAATAGAATGGCAAATCCTCATTCTTCCAGTTCTTACGCCAACTACCGACTAAGAGTTTAAAGAGCTTCTCATGAGCTTCGCAATTATGAGCGTTTGATTCCCCCTGATACCAGATCACACCTCTGACGGGATATTGCTCCAACGGCCGAATACCGGACTCGTATAAATAACAAGGTTCATAAGGGTGGCGCTGAAACTTCTCCTTCGAGAGTTTAACATTCAATGCAGCTCTTCCACGTACCCAGTCCTGTATAAAGTCATTACGCGTCCAATCTTTTAATATAGCCGGGAATTGATATTCTAACGTATTCCGGTCAATCCATGATTCGGTGGGTGAACCGCCGATAGCATTACAGATCAACCCCACCGGAACTTTCAAGCTATCCCGCAACATCTGACCGAAATAATAAGCAATTGCAGAGAAATGGGCAGCATTGGCAGGAGTACAAATTTCCCATTCGGTCTCCTTATAATATTGAAGATGATTCAAGGAATCGAGAACGGAAGCGTCCCATTGCACTGCGTCCGTGCGCCAGCGCGCTTTCATGTCATACAAACGTAACTGTTCGTCGGCAGCTTGAGGAATGTCTTTTTTGCCGGTAATAGTCTGCCGTAACATAAATTCCATATTCGACTGACCGGAGCATAACCAAACCTCTCCTATCAAGACATTTGTATATTTCAAGATTCTATGAGGGGTAGAAATTGTTAGCGTATAAGGTCCTCCCGCTTTCAACGGTGATAATTTCACGGACCATTTACCGTCCGGTGCAGCCTTTGTAATCCACTGCTGGCGGTCTATGCAAACTGTTACTTGCTCTCCTGCATTGGCTATCCCATGAACCTTCAAAGGAGTATCGCGCTGAAGAATCATATTATCCGTATAAAGCGGAGATAATTTCAAGCCTCCATAATCTCCGGTGATAGCCGAGTAAACTGTTCTCGCCATTATCGCAGCCCCTTCAGCAGCAGGATGAACAGCGTCCGGCAAAAGATAAGGATATGGATAAAGCGGTTCGTGGAAATCGATTAACTGTACCCCGGCATAGCGTGCCACCGTTTCAATAGCCGTTTGTATCTCTCCATGCCAATCACGGGTTCCCGACAAAAAACGGGTATGGCGGTCGGCAATCGGAGTCATTCGTGCAATGATAATCCGTACAGCGGGATTGGCCTCACGGAATGTATCAATCAGCTTCAAATAATCTTTCACAAAAAAATCACGGTAGTTAGGCCAATTGCGAGGGTCGGTATCATTGATACCCAAATGAATGACAACAATATCTCCTGCAAAATCCAATGCTTTCCGATATTCTTCCTGTCGGGTATAAGGGCGATGTCCCTGATTAAGCAGGGTAGCGCCAGGTTTCCCGAAGTTCTCGACTTCATAACGTTCTCCCAGCAGCTTTTGCAACTTCACAGGATAAGATTGTGTTGCACGGTCAGATAATCCTGTACCATAGGTAATACTGTTTCCTACACATGCAACCTTTATCCGTTGCTGGGCAGACAACACCCAACAAACGAACAGACAGACGAATAATAGTAAAATCTTTTTCATTTATTTCTTCCCAATGTAAGGTTTCACAATCTCTACCCATTTCAAGTAACCTTTCCCCAGAAGATGCAAACCATCATTTGTATAGGTAGTGTTCATCTTTCCGGTTTGTTTGTCTATAAAATGGGAGTACAAATCTATATAGGTCGCTCCTTCTTTTTCTGCCAAGCCGACTAACCCTTTATTGATTTCAGGGATAACCTGCCAACGGGAAGTATGTCCCTTGAACATATTGTAATGGTCGGTGACCGGAAGAACACTTTGCAGATATAACTTTGTTTTAGGCGAATCTGCCTTTATCTTCCTGACAATCATCTCAATACGGGATACAATAGTATCGGCGGGAGTTCCCCTACTCACATCATTAATACCAATCAAAAGAAATATTTTAGCGGGCTTTCCCTTCAGGATAGCATCAAGACGGTCATATACTCCCATACAAATGTCGCCGCTGATTCCACGGTTTTTGACATGTTTGTTCTTGAACAGTTCCGCCCATTCGGCACCGTTTGTGATACTGTTTCCCAGAAAAATAATGTCACTGGAAGTAACAGGCAGTTCTTCAAACAATGTAGCACGCTGGTAGTAAAACGTAGAATATTTGCGTTCTTGTGCGCGGCATAACAAAGACAGGGTCAATATGACCACTAAAAAAAAGATCTTTTTCATGACTATTCTTTTTATTTACTCATTAGCATATCCGTTTTTCATTATAGCATATCTGAGTTTCATTATAACATATTCAAATCTGCTCATAGCATATTTATAAATAGTTCTCTCTCTATAATCGATATGTCACTCTAGTGTTTTATTTGGTGAGTAAATGAGTCCTTCTACCGCTTTCTGTCCGTCAAGAGTAACAAAGACAGTAGTAAACATCCATTTTACTAGCCGGACTTCCGGGCTAACAAACTTCCCTACCGGTAATTTCAAAAGTACTTTATTCCAGCCTTTTTGCAGATGAACTTCCAAAGGCGGGCGTGCCACACAATTTTCGTTGCCCAAAGCTATTTCATTGCTTTTGGTGCGGTGAGTAGCTGTCCAGACAGGCGGTAATATTTCCTGTTCATTTATCCAGATACGGCTTTCCTTATAATCCCATTTTCCCGGCAGAGGAGGAAGATCGGCTTCGGAGCGTCCGTAATTCTGAAATTCAGCCCACAAACCAACGTTTTGTTCTTTCGGCGAATAGACATAGGTGTAGGCGTAGGCCGTATGGTTTTCTTTCGGTTCTTTATAAAATCCGGGAATAAGCGTCCCCCACACGTGGCGTAAATAGATTCCGGCACCAATAGCAGGACGCACATTGTATGTTTTTCCTCCATAGCTGTAACTATCCTGCAAAGTTTCTTCCGGAGGAAAAGCCTTTGCCAGATTTCCTTCGTTCGGGAAAGCATCTGTAATATTCCATTTCACATTTGTCTGGCGAACATACGCAAACGGATAACCGTCAAAAGTATGTTCTTTATGCCACAACAAACGACGTTCAAAATCGGCAAAACTTCTGAATAGTTCCGAATGCTCGTCGGTTGGAAGTATTGTTCCGTTCTTATCGAAATATTCCGTCCCACCACCTTTCCAGGCACGTTCCGCCATAGCCAGCATATTAGGATAGAAATTATTTTCGATAATCATCCCCCACTCGGTACTAACTAACCTGTCATTCCAGATAGCCAGGATTGTCCCTGCTAAATCTTCGCTTCCTTGTTCCTTATTATAAATACGACTGTTGTACAATGCTATGATATCACCAAAGGTGTCAAAATGATTCAGATAATGAAAACGTGAGTCAATGGCGGGAATCCCTTTCTGCGCCTTTCCACGATAACTCCAAAGTTGAGTCATGTCAATCTCCCCGGGTTTGTAGTGCCAACCCGGATTCCATGAAATTACTTTCTTACCTTTGGAACGTACATAGGACACCATTTCCGGTACAAAACGGGGATTGGTAAACTGCACTTCATCCGTACCGATATGCAAATAAGGCACATCAAACGTTTCACAGACTTCATCCATCAACAATTTCAAAATTTTCATCCCTTCAGGACTTTGCATATCATGGCGGAAAGTACGTATAAATGCAGCGCTATGTCCGGGCATATCTATTTCGGGAATCAGCGTCATGTGATGTGCTTTACAGAATGCAACCAACTCCTTGGCTTCTTCCAGCGTATAATATTTGCCGGGCATGCGGGTGGTATTCGCACTATCGTTCAGCATCGGAAAAATCTTACTTTCCAGACGCCAGGATTGATTCTCGGTCAAATGCCAGTGAAAAACATTGATTTTGAATTTGGCAAGCGCGGCGATTTCACGCTTAAGTTCATCCAGTGAAATGTAGCTTCTTCCAACATCCTGCATAAATCCGCGAACCCGGAAAGCAGGCCAGTCGATGATCTCAGCTCCTTGAATATGCGTTTTTGAATTCCTTTTTTCTGCCAGCTGCCTTAAAGTTTGCATAGCCCAATAAACACCGCGTTCGGTTACAGCCTCAACAATTATCCGCTTCTTTGTGATGCTCAGTCGGTAGGCTTCATCCTGGTTCATCGGTATTTCGGGGAGGGTCGGCAGTAATTTAACTTCAATAGTACCGGTTGCCTTGGGGGAGACGGTTCCTCCCATTTCGGAGATAAGAGTTTCCCACTCCTGTTGAAGCACAGGAGTGGAAAGCTGTACCTTATTCACCTGAAAGTTTAAATGAGAGGGGGTAAACTTTTGCGGCTGGGGGAGCAGGTGATAATCACCTGCTTTTACCACTGAAATTGTGCATAAGTTAATTATAATATATATAAATAATATGAGTCTGTTTTTCATGATTACAGGTCGTATGATAATTCCTATTGTATTATATCTCTCAGCCGGATTGCCTGAAAAGTCATATGAGCGACACTGCTTTCATATAATATGCCGACTGTCTCTTTATCAATCATTGTCAAACAAGAATATCCCCAACCGTCACCTTCATCCAGCATCACTTGATGTTCGGGTAGCCAGGTGATACCTCCATCCAGACTGGCCTTGATCGTGATATGATGACGACCTTTTACCGTATTCGGATTGGAGAATAAAAGAATATCCTTATTTAATGTGTTGTCTGCCGCTTTCACGCTGATTAAACTTGCCATACACACCGGTTCCTGTAAAGCTTTACGGGAAGAAGGATGTTCTGTCCAAGTCTTACCGAGATCCTTGGTAGTAGCGACAGCACGACTGCCTCCACGGTTATCTCTCATATTTAACATCAGTACGCCAGGCTCCACTTCCGCTACCTGAGCTTCTGTTGTATTGGTGCGCGCATAGTTATGGATTTTCCATGTTTCGCCACGGTCTTTGCTATACATAATTCCCGCATTCGGAACACGGGTAGAATCGATAAACTGAATCGGGAATACCAATGTGCCGTCTTGCATGGTGATACCTCGTCCCGGTCCTTGCAAAAGGAAATACCAGGATGGATCTTTCACCTGATCTGTTATATTAATAGGCTCCGACCACGTTTTACCATCGTCCGTACTCTTTGACAATACCAACTGGGCCGTATGATTCATATCCATTCCCGGATAAGAACTCCACCAAGCACGCTGATTACCCATTCCATGTGTCCAAGCCGCCACCACCCATGTTGTGTTGGTCTTGGTATCCACTAAGATCGAAGGGTCGCCAACACCGTTCTGCGCAGCAGGCAAACCGCCAGTTTCACCAAAAGCTAAAGGTAAACGCATCTTCTCCCATGTTTTACCACCGTCTACACTACGGCTCAAACCGACGTCCACATGTTCCTGCAAATCAACACTGCTATTATAACGTACATCATAAACTCCCAGCAATGTTCCTTTATTAGTAGTTGCCAATCCCGGAATACGGAAAGCAGCCGAACCATCATCACCGGCATGGCGTACCCCTACTCCTACCCTATGAGTTATATTCTCCGGTGAAACCGTATATATAAGTGCTTCTTTATTATCAACCTTAACAGTAACGATCTTAGCTGACACTTTATCCAGCAAAGAGGTGCCCGGTTTCATTTGCAGACTGATCCAGAAATAATTGATTCCGGGAAAAAGTTTTTGCTTAGCATTCAGTATCACTTTCCGCCCGGGATTATTTACCTGTGATTTATTAATCGAATAAGAAGGATTTGCAGCCAATGTCTTCCCTGACACATCACGAGAAATGTAGGCAACAGGAAGATAAAGCTCCTTACCATAGTTCTGACGTGCTTCCGTACCTCCATAATACAACTTGATAGATTGGATGTTTGACAAGTTCACATTTTGACCCAATCGTAAAACCACTTCATTTAATTTTGTATCACTTCTAGCAGTAGTCAAACGCATTAAAAATAACATGTTATCTTGGCGTTCTATCAAAATTGGAACTTGTGTTTCATAAACAAAAATAGTATCTGTAGCTCGTGCAGAAAAGGAACACAGATTTAAGGAGATAAAAATAAAAAGCAAATAAAATTTCATATTCTAAAAACAGTTAATTATTTGTGGCAAAAGTATGTAGCGGCGTAAAAAAAAAGATCAAAAATCATGCAAAAAAAGTCATGTATAATCCAATAATTATTTTTTTGTCTTAAAAACATGGATTTAATAAACATTTTATGTAACAATATCGTTTATTAATAAAATACAAACTTGAAATAATACTATAAAGATAAAAATGCATAGAAACACAGCCCTACTTATTATAGTAATATTACTTTGTGCATTCTCTGCCCTGGGTCGCGGCGTAAACTATCAGTTTACGTCCATTTCCATTGAGGAAGGGCTTTCACAATCAACTGTCCAATCCATTCTCTTGGATAAAAAGGGAAAGTTATGGATAGGAACGAGGAATGGACTAAATTCTTATACAGGACAAGATTTAAAAATATTCAAGAGTAACCCGGAAGACAGATATTCTTTACCCGACAATGAGATTCTACATCTAACTCAAGATTCTCTAAACAATATATGGATATCCACCCGGGAGGGGATGGTAACATATGATGAGAAACATGGGAATTTTACTCTTGTTAATCGAGATATAATATACTCCTCTTTATGCATAACCGATGGAATACTTTTCGGAAGCGAAAACCGAATATACAAATATGACTATAAAAAACGCTCTTTTAAATCCATTAATATTAAAAAGCAAGAGGATAAAGGTAGTGATGTTACAAAGTACAGGGTACAAAAAATTATAGCATTTTCTGAAAGAGAGGCACTAGTCGCCACCAGAAGAGATGGGGTATACGTATTGGACTATCAGACCATGCGACTGAAAAGGCTTTTCTCTGGTTCAAACAATATTCTGCAAGGGGCGTATCTATCGTCAAACGGATATATATATTTATCCTTCTGGGGACAAGGTTTGTTTTGTTATGAAAAAACAGGTAAGTTTATAAAACGGTATACAAAAGAAAACTCCGACCTAACAAACAATTATGTATTGGATATCGTAGAGAAGGAAGGGTTCCTATGGCTGGCGACTGACGGAGGAGGAATCAACCGCCTGGAACTGTCTAATGAGAATTTCTCCAATCTCTACCATATTGCTGGAGATAAAAATTCGTTACCCGTAAATTCTGTTACTATATTATATAAGGATGAAAATGAAGGCCTATGGGCCGGAAGTGTCAGAGGAGGGGTTTTCAATATTAAAGAAAGCTACATACGCACATATAAAGACTGCCCATTAGGATATATTAACGGACTGAGCGAGAAATCGGTAACAAGTTTATTCGAAGAGCCTAATGGAAGGCTATGGATCGGTACAGACGGTGGCGGAATAAACCTGTATGAGCCTCAAACGGGAGATTTCAAGCATTTTTACTCCACCTATGGAGATAAAGTGGTTTCCATAGCTCCTATATCAGAAAAAGAGCTGATAGTATCTGTTTATACCAAAGGACTCTTTTTATTCGACACACACACGGGAGCTTACCGACCATTTTTAATAATAAATGATAGTATCAATTTCAGGCAATGCTTTTACGGATATATTCCACGCGCCCATCGGGTGACAAAGAACAAAATATATATACTAAGCAAAGATATATGGATATATGATATAAATAATAGAAAATTCTCTCCGATCAAAACAGACAAGAATTACCAATTACCAACTTCAGTAATGGCGTATTCTGATGAAAAGATGTCTCTAACGATGAGTGGCAATAAAGTATTCCAAATCATTAATAAAAATGATAGCATCCAACCTCTTTTTCAAATAGACGAAAAAGAGACCATCACTGCAATCGATTGTGACGGGCAAAATAGGATATGGGTGGGAACAACAGCCGGGATAGGATATTACAATCTAAAAGAAAAAAGATACTCAAAAATAGACTCACAATTGTTCAGTGACATTAGTGCACTCCGCTATGACCCTTCCTCTGAAAGGGTATGGATTTGCGCGCAAAACCAGCTGTACTCGTATTGTATAAAAGACGACAAGTTTATCCAATGGAACAGAAGCGACGGATTTCATCCCAATGAAATAATATTCACTTATCAACAACGGACTATGAAAAAACACCGATATCTTTATTTCGGTGGTATAGAAGGGCTGGTGCAAATTAACACGGATATTCCAGAGCCTAATGAGCCATATCCTGAGATAGAGCTTTGTGGAGTAGAGCTTAACGGACAACTACAAACATCAGATATAAATATACGCAACATAAAGATTCCATGGAAATATAATACACTCATACTACAGGTACATATCAAAAACAAAGATATTTTCCAGCGGGTTCCATTTCGATATATTATAAAAGGAGACGTTGATAAAAGCATTGAATCATATCATCCGATGCTGGAACTTTCCAATCTCTCCCCAGGCAAATACCACATTGAAGTATCATGCATGACAAAAGACGGGAATTATACCATGCCCATCCACCTAACTGACATTCATGTCACCCCACCATGGTATAAAACGGACTGGTTTATAATCCTATGTTGCATTTTTCTTACAGGAGGAATCATTGTAGGAATGTCTATTTTTAATATAAGAAAAGAAGTCAAAATACAAAAGAGACTAAAAGAATATAGACAATATTTTAATGAAAAGAAGATAGATTTTCTCATTCACATAAATCATGAATTACGGACCCCTTTGACATTGATTTATGCTCCACTAAAACGTTTGATAGATAAAAACGAGACACAAGGGTTACCTTCATATCTGATGCCACAATTGCAATTAATATTCAATCAGGCACAATATATGAGGGAAATAGTGGATATGGTACTAGACTGGAACAGTATGGAAGCAGGCTATAGTAAATTGAAAATACAAAAATGCAAATTAGATGAATGGATAACTAATATTGTAAAAGATTTTACAGAAGAAGCCAGGCAGAAAGGGATATGCATAAAATTACAAATGACCACCGATATAGAAGAGGTATGGTTTGATAAGCAAAAATGTCATACCGTACTGTCAAACCTGCTGATGAATGCACTGAAATTCAGCATGCCCGAAAGTTGTATAACAATAAACACACGGAAGCTTGAAAACAAAGTCAGAATATCAGTTGTAGATGAAGGAATCGGTATACAAGATTCGGATATAACAAACCTTTTCACACGGTTTTATAAAGGTAATCATAAGGAAAAAGGAAGCGGGTTCGGATTATATTATGCCAAAACAATCATGGAAATGCATGGAGGGGATATTGGGGCCTATAATAATACCGACAAAGGGGCGACATTTTATTTAGAGTTGCCGCTTCTTGATATCAATGAAAAGGCAGAAGCCACAAGGTTACTACAAAAAGAAGCCCCCATTGTGAACACAACTCAAGATTTACATTTCGATTGTACCGGGAAGACCATACTTATCGTAGAGGATGAAAAGGAGTTAAGAGAATACCTAATAGAGTCCTTTACAGGAACTTTTAAAAAAGTTTATGCAGCAGACAATGCAATCTCGGCACTGGAAACATGCAGAAAGAAACAACCGTCTATCATTGTGAGCGATGTAATGATGCCCCAAATGGATGGTTTTGAATTATGCCGTCAAATAAAAAACGACATCCGGATAAGCCATATACCAGTAATATTGCTGACAGCACGTTATGACCAAACAGGAATAACAACCGGATATAAATCCGGGGCCGATTCTTATATCCCTAAACCTTTTGATTTGGCCTTTTTAAAGGTCGTCGTCGGCAATATTTTAAAAAACAGAGAAAAAATACACAGTCAATATGTAACGGTTACTGGTTCACCCTCCTTATTAGATTTGACAAACAGTAAGGCCGATGAGGATTTCATGAAAAAGATAAATGCTGTCATACATGAAAATCTATCTGACGAAGGGTTCTCCGTCCAGCAATTGGCGGATGCAATGATAGTCAGCCGATCTTCATTATACAGCAAAATAAAAATTATAACAGGTATGGGAGTAAATGACTATATAAACAGATTACGCATAGAGCAAGCGATGTCACTACTTGTTAACACAAATTTAAATATAAATGAAATAAGTTGCGAAGTGGGTTTTACTTATCCCCGATATTTCAGTTCTACGTTTAAAAACATGACAGGAATGACCCCAAAACAATTTAGAAATGAAAATAGAACCACACAGACAACAGACGATTAAGGGTAAATATATATAATAAATGATACATAAACATATAAAATAAGAATACATATTATTCTTCCAAGAGATAAGAAGCGGTGGAACTATAAAATCAAATAGAATGGTATCTTTATAATAATTATTAAAATTGAAGCAGATAGGTTCAAATCGCTGTATTCAGTATACCCCGGAAGTAAATACTATTCCATTATTGAATATTACTATAACAAATACTGCAAGTAATTGTATACAAATCACATAATATTCAAAAAAAATCTCATATCTATTGGAGATTCATTATATTTGAACTATATTTGTAGCAACTAATAGTCTTTTCTTTTGCAAAAGTGTGAATTCTGTTTTAGGCAAGATTAATAGTCTTGATCTATCACTTTATAATAAGCATAGAAAAGGGAAGAAAGATGTTCACTTGTATATAGGAGCCTGTCAAAAGACAGATGACAAAAATGCCCGATACACCCGTTATGAATGAATAACTTTTATATTGGGCATGGGTATATTGGGAGATATGACATTGAACATTCGCCTCATCAGTGAAATCTTCACTGTTTATTGTATAAAATGATTTATACTTTGGATTGTTAAAATTCGATTACTGTACATTTTTATCAAAAGTATTTTATATAGTAAAAATGGCCGGTTATTCGTTGAATTACTATTTCTAATGATCTTTTTTCATTAGAAATATATTTTGAAATGGGCGCAGATTTATCTGACAAAGCATAATTGCATCTATCCGTTAGGCTATTTCATGCCGAAAGAAGTCGTATAAATGTTAAAATAAGGTTAACGAATGATCTGGTAGATAAAAAAATGCAATATGATATACAATAAAAATTTAACAGATAAAATGATATATTCTGGTTCATACAGAGATATTTTTACATATTCAACTGATTCAACAATAATTTTTTGTTTTTGAATATTGTACTTTGGTGTAAAAAACAACCCTAAACAATATACATAAATTAACAAAACATATCAGAGACATATGCTTAAAAAAAGCCTATTTTACAACCATCAGGAGATAGGGGCATTTAAAGACCATATTCCATTATCAGGAAATTCTCACCCAAAAAGCCATATTTGTTAGACGCTATATTACACGATTACTGATTATTTAATAAACATTACAGTAGTATGTGGCTGAGAGTTAAAGTATTTATTGGATATGTCCCTTTGATCTTCCTGCTTATTATCACGGTTGGTCTGTTCCGCAAAGAGCAGGTAAATCGTGACCGTTTACGTCAGGAAGAACAGAAGCTACACTTGGTCCGCGGTTTGGTGGAACAATCCTATGCCGGCTTGCTGGAACTTTCCACCTATGGGGAGATGGTCAGTGTATGGGACAAAGAGGATTTTAACAGTTATCATACAAAAAGAGAAGAAGTCTGCCGTAATCTACTAAAGTTGAAGAAGTGCACTACAGATTCTGGCGAACAGAGCCACATCGACTCCCTCTGCTTACTTTTACAAGAGAAAGAGGCTCTACTAGACACTTTAATGAGGACATTTGAGCATTTATGGGAGATCGACGAGGTTGTCAACCGGAAAATTCCTGCCATTATTTCCAATGCAAAAAAGAATATTCCGTCCGTCATTTCTGATACAAGTTCAACGGTGAAAAGGGAAAGTCTCTGGTCTAAAATATCCTGTATTCTCAAACGGAAAAAGAAGGAATCTGCTTATAGAGAACGACATAAAAAAAATGACATTACTGTACAAAAAAATACCGATATGCTACATTCCTTAAGCAAGGAAGTGACGGACATGCAAGAGAACAAAGAAGAACAGTTACTGTTTCAAATGGATCGCTTGTATGAAAATAGTAGCAAGTTGAATAAAAAGTTGTATCGTATTGTGCGAGAACTTGAATCCGAAGCGAAGCTCAAGATGGAAAAACGATATCGGCGGTTTACTCTGGGCCGTGAGCATTCTTTTCGTTCGGTTTTCGTCCTGTCCGCCTCCGTTTCAGCTCTCACCATATTGCTGTATGTCATCATACACCGTGACTTGAAACGCAAATATAAGTACCAGAAAGAGCTTGAGGCCTCGGATAAAGCCAACCGTGAGCTTCTTCGCTCCAGACGGGAGATGATGCTCTCTATTGCCCATGATTTACGCTCTCCCTTAACAACGATAAACGGCTACACTAGATTGCTTCCTCGGGAAAAGGATAGTTCATTACGAATAAAATACATAGAAAATATTAGACATTCATCGGAGTATATGCTCCTACTAGTAGATACTTTGATGGAGTTCTATTTACTGGATACTGAGCAAATACAGCCACACCTTTCTTTCTATAATTTGGAATCTTTGTTCAAGGAGATTATTGATAACCATCTCCTACAGGCCCGGAAAAAGGATCTTCGTTTTTCCTACAATTTTTCCGGCATGAATACCATAGTCAGCGGTGACCGTGGTTGGCTACAACAAATAGTGAATAATCTTCTCGGCAATGCCTTCAAGTTTACAGACAAAGGTAACATCCACCTGAATGCCGAATACGGGAACGGAGAGCTTCGCTTCTGGGTACAAGATACCGGATCCGGCATGAGTGAACCCGAAACAAAAAAAATATTCACGGCTTTTGCAAGACTTGGAAATGCTAGTGATATATCTGGATTCGGACTTGGGCTGACCATTTCCCACCGCCTAGTCACCCAGATGGGCGGGAATATCCAAGTGAAAAGTCATCCAGGAAAGGGCAGCACCTTCACCGTAATGATTCCCCTACCACCTGCCGATGAAAAATTACAAATTACGGAAAATGATTATCCATCTACAGCCTACAAACTGGACAGACTGCACATTTTGTTGCTTGACGATGACATCAGGCAGCTCCATATTACCTCAGAGATGATTAATCGCAGCGGAGCGCATTGTGATATTTGCACAAACAGCAGTGAACTGGTATCCAGACTGAGGGAGGATGAATACGATCTGCTGCTGACAGATATCCGGATGCCGGAACTGGACGGATATTCCATCCTAGAGTTGCTCCGTTCGTCCAACATCCGCCGGGCCAATATGATTCCGGTCATAGCCCTGACCGCCCGTATGGATGAAGAAGCAAATTATCTTGCACGAGGTTTTAGCGGATGCATCCGTAAACCGTTCACTATGAAAACACTTATCCAAGGCATATACAGTACCATTGGGGCAGAGAAGAGCCAGGCATGGAAACCCGATTTTTCCGTGCTCTTCACTGATGAGGACAACCAAACAGAAATGCTGGAAATCTTTCTGTGTGAAAGTCGGAAAGAACTCACCCGCTTACATAAGTCTTTATGTGAGAATAACCGGCAAAGCATCTGTGATATCCTGCATAAGAACCTTCCACTTTGGGAAATAGTCAATCTGGACTATCCGGTAGAAAACCTATGGAAAATAATAATTACCGATCCTGAAAAATGGCAGGAAAGAGAATTCATGGAGATACGCAAAATAGAACTGGCGGCAGAAAAACTAGTCGCCTATGCCGAATACATACAGAAGAATGGATATGAAAAAGACAATACTGGTAATAGAAGATGATGTGATATTCAGCCGGAGCATATGTAACTGGCTGAGCAAAAACGACATGATAACAAAGAGTGTGACCATGCTGTCCGCGGCCCGAAAACATCTTGCAACCAAAGAGTTCGACCTGATCCTTGCTGATTTGCGCTTACCGGACGGAAACAGCACAGAATTACTCCGGTGGATGCATGAAAAGAATCTGGCAGTTCCATTTCTTATCATGACAAACTACGGACAGGTGGAAAATGCTGTGGAGGCCATGCAACTCGGTGCTGTTAACTACCTCTGTAAACCTGTCCGTCCAGAAAAGCTATTGGACACCATCAATAAAGTATTCAGTCATATGAAACATGACATGAACGAGTTTTATCGGGGTGAGAGCGACAAGGCACGAGAAATGTACCGACAGATCGGATTGGTTGCCGCCCCGGAAATATCTGTACTACTCCGTGGAGCATCTGGTACGGGGAAGGAGCATATCGCCCGCGAGCTGCACGAACAGAGCCGGAGGAAAAACAAGCCTTATATCACAGTAGACTGCGGCTCTATATTAGAAGAACTGGCGGCCTCAGAATTTTTTGGCCACCGCAAAGGTGCCTTCACTGGGGCCGACAGTGACAAGACTGGACTTTTCCAAGAAGCAGATAGTGGTACACTGTTCCTTGATGAAATCGGGAACCTGTCCTACAAGACCCAAATGCTCCTTTTACGTGCTCTGCAAGAGAAACGTTATAAACCAGTCGGATCAACTAAAGAACGCTGTTTCGATATACGACTGCTGGCCGCTACCAATGAAAATCTTGAAAAGGCCATTTCGGAAGGACGTTTCCGAGAGGACCTATTCCACCGCCTGAATGAGTTCACCATCTGGGTACCCCGGCTTTCGGAATGTCACGAAGACATCCTGCCGTTAGCGAAATTCTTTCTGAAGCGCTTCTCTAAAGAATACCGGTTAGCCGTACAAGGATTTGACCGGCTGGCTGTTGCCACCATGGAACAGTATGGCTGGCCTGGTAATATCCGCGAGCTTAAAAACTGTGTCCGTCGGGCCATGCTGCTGGCAGGAGGTGGATGGATTACGGCGACTGACCTGAATTTAGACCCAACATTAAAACTGGAAGAAAACGTGGTACTCACCGGAAAAGAAAGGGAACGGCAACTGCTACTCCAAATACTGGAACGAACAGGTAATAACCGCGCCAGAACGGCCAGAGAACTGAATATGAGCCGGACAACCCTATATGAGAAGCTAAAGAGATACGGTATTATATAAAATAATACAACATAATAAAAAACAAACACTGTCGAAAGATTTAGTTCTTTTTATTTTGCATCCGCAAAGGAACTGCTTACGTTTGTAGCAGTCTAGAACAATACGGACCACAAAGTTATAATTGATTTGCGAACAATATAATTCACATACCCACAAATATAAAATCTTATGCAGCAGAATTGAGTTTGAGGTCCACCATGTTGAATGTAAAAGCGGATATGACTGGGCGGGCATGCCCAACCCATGCGAAAGGTCCTTATAACAGGGAATATATCCAAAATCATTGAATCAGGATTACTTCAATCAATAGTAAATAAACTGGGAGAGAAAACAGACCGGAATATCCGTTATCGGAAGCTAGCCCCCACACGCACACTCCATCTGCCGTATAATGGAAGCTGTTTACCATTATGTATTTGCCTAATCTGCGAACAGGCAGAGGATTTGTCAGATTCCTGAATTCAAAATAGCAGGCAATACTCACAGACAAAAGAACTTCGTTATACAAGCGAGATTACATAAATTCTCCCAAAAACTTTGCTGAAATAACTTCCTTCGCCTTGTCCAAGGGACATTAAGGTTTACAGAAAGCGTACATATTCCTTACACAAGTGTAAGGAATATGTACGCTTCCCCTCTACACCAAACAGTCTTCACGTAACCCCTTCATTCTAATTATCTGATATTTATAAAAAAGAACAGAATACAAACGAGATGGTACAGACTTTGCTGTAATCTCATTGAATACAATTTTTTATTAGAAATTTATGGAAACATCAATGAAGTATCATTCGTTCTGCTCTTTTACAGAGATCATCCAGAAAAAGGAAAACCCCACAGAATCAGAACTTTCATCGGCTTATGAAGAGTTTGTTAATCACCTATCATTGGTAGCCAGTAGCGAACTCTCCATTATCGGGAAACTCAGAAAAATGCGTCAGCTGGAATTGGAATTGGCAACATATCGAAATGGGAAATACTCTGTTCCTGACAATCCGACTACTATATACTTAACAAAAGCTGTTGCCCTTGTCAGGACAGAAATAGACCTGCTTCATTTTGCAGTGGATCATCCTGAATGCCATGCCGTTCCACCACCCGTGTCGAAAAGAGGGAATACCACCCCATCTCTTCATTGGAAAAGCTCTCTAGTAAATCTCATGGAACTGATCACCTCGCTAGATTATTCCGGATTTGTTACAGACGAAAAAGGTAACCGGCATTCCTTCTCCGCCCTAGTGACAGCATTCGAAACATTTTTCCATGTAACCTTCTCCAAACCGTACGATCTCCGCGCCGATCTCGCCCGACGAAAAAAGAGCCTCTCTGTCCTGCTCCCCAAACTCAAAGAAAACTACGAAAAGAATATTGTAAACTGTGGAATCGATAGACGTTGATAGGCAAGAATAATTCCCTGTCAGCAAAAGTCATTTTTTGTCAGAAATAGTCACCTTCCGAAATTAGGCAGGTATCCGAATTATCATTTACTTTGCTCCGGTAAAAACATCAATAATATGGCTAAAATCAAACAGGCGTACAAGAAAGAGAAAACGGCCGCTTCCCGGACATGAAGAGGGGGGCGCAGTCCGAAGGAATCCTCCCAGCTCCATTCCTATTACTACGGATTCCGTCTGAACGAGCTCCAAAACATCGAGTTCGAACGGCTCTATGAGAATTCCGGTGCCGGAACCAAGTCGCAGTTCATCCTGTCGGCCATTTTCGGCAAACCGATGAAAGTGGTGAAAATCGACAAGGCGGCCACAGACTATTACATCAAGCTCACCAACCTGCAGAGCGAGTACCGCCGCATCGGGGTGAACTACAACCAGATTGTCAAGGCGGTCCATAGCGGGGAACTGACCGAAAAGAAAGCCCTCGCCCTGCTTTACAAACTGGAACAGCTGACCGTGGAGCTCGTATCGTTGAACAAGGAAATCATCCGTCTTACCAAAGAGTTTGAACAATGGTTGCAAAGATAACATCCGGTGCCGCCATCTACGGGGCGTTGTATTACAATCAGGAAAAAGTGGAGAAGGGGAAAGCGCGGACACTGGCATGAAACCGCGTGATGGAGACACCGGAGGGAAAGGTCGGTATCACCGAATGCATGCGTAGCTTCGAACCTTACCTTGCCATGAACCGCCGGACGGAAAAGCCGGTGATCCACCTCTCGCTCAATCCCCATCCCGATGACGTGCTCTCCGACGAACAGCTGGAAGCCATCGGACGGGAATATATGGACAAGCTCGGATATGGCGACCAGCCTTACATTATCTTCCGCCATGACGACAAGGCGCGTCCTCACATCCATATAGTCTCCCTGCGCATTGATGAACAGGGAAAAAAGCTTAGGGATTACAAGGAATGGGAACGTTCGACGGACATCTGCCGGGAACTAGAAAGGAAATACGGCCTGCTGCAGTCACGCAGGGAGGAATACAGGATTTCCCGGCCGATGACCACGGTGGACTACACGAAAGGCGATCTGAAACATCAGATTGCGGGTGTGGTGAAACCAGCCGTGCAGAATTACCGCTTCCAGTCGTTCAAGGAGTTCAGGGCACTGCTAGGACTTTTCAACGTGACCGTGGAGGAAGTGAATAAGGTCGTGGACGGGAAACGTTGCAGCGGCCTGGTCTATGCGGCGACCGACGGAAAGGGAAAACGTATCGGGGTCGGAATCAAATCTAGCAATATCGATAAAAGCGTGGGATACCGTGCCCTCCAAAAGAGGTTCTCACAAAGCAGAACATGGATGAAAAAGCATCCCCTGCCGGAAAAGACAAGGGAAAACATCCGTACGGCACTCCGCCGGGATACCCGTGAAGGGTTCCTGCACGAGCTGGCAGGCAAAGGCATCGTGCCCGTACTCTGGGAGAACGGGGCGGGCGTGATCTACGGCGTGACCTATATAGACCATAATATCAGGGCGGTCTTCAAGGGATCGGCGCTCGGCAAGGAGTTCTCCGCTTCGGTTATCAACCGGAAATACGGCACGCTCCCGTCCGTCCCCGACAAGCCGACTCCCGGACAGGAACCGCCCGTGAATACGGACACAAGGGAGACGGGGCTTGCGGAAGGCCTGCTGGATATCTTCTCCATGGAATCCTGTCCCTACCCGGCTGAGGACATTCCCCGGAATATTTATGGAAAGAAGAAAAAGAGGAAGGGGCGGAAAGGCCCGCGGATCAACTAACGAAGTATTCACATATAACAACCAATCATACCCCATATGGCACAAGAAGATTCCAGAGGACTCGGCAAGACCATCGACTTCATGCGGGCGGTCAGCATCCTGTTCCTCGTGATGAACATCTATTATTTCTGCTATCCGTTCTTCCATGCCGCCGGCTGTACCAACGGCATGGTGGACAGGATACTGCTGAATTTCCAGCATGACACCGGACTGTTCACCAGCTCCCCCGTGACCAAATGCTTCAGCCTGATGTTCCTTTTCTTCTCCTCGATGGGCGCCAAAGGACGGAGGGTCCCGGAGATGACATGAAGGCGTATCGGCTGCTATCTGGCAGCCGGGCTATTCCTCTATTGGGGAAGCGAGCTTTTCCTCACCGCCGGCTGGAGTGTTCCACTCACCACCCTGGCGTATGTGTCCGCCCTTGCCGCCGGGTACATCTGCCTGCTCACCGTAGGCATGTGGACTGGGCGTCTTTTAAAGGAACACCTGATGGATGACGTCTTCAATGAGGAGAACGAGTCCTTCATGCAGGAGACTCGCTTGATCACCAACGAATACTCGGTGAACCTGCCCACACGGTTCTATTATAAGAAGAAATGGCATGATGGGTGGATCAATGTCGTATTGCCCCAAAGGGGCTGCATAGTGGTCGGATCACCGGGCAGCGGGAAGAGCTACTGTGTCATCAACCAGTTCATCAAGCAGCAGATAGAGAAAGGTTATGCGCTTTATTGCTATGATTTCAAGTTTCCCGACCTGAGCCTTATCGTCTATAACCATCTGCTCAAGAATAAGGACAAGTACAAGGCGAACGTTCAGTTCTACGTAATCAACTTCGACGATCCGCGGCACAGCCACCGTTGCAACCCTATCAACCCGACATTCATGTCTGACATCGCCGACGCCTACGAATCGGCGTATGTGATCATGCTGAATTTGAATAGGACCTGGGTGTGACCTGAAAAGTCACGTAATTGATTGTTAGACAGTAATATTAATTGCATGATTTAACCCGCTGTTCCGTC
>ENA-OQKE01000053-OQKE01000053.1-human-gut-metagenome-genome-assembly--contig:-NODE-53-length-98943-cov-5.010540_pt1 | contig 98943 bp, 85 predicted proteins | sample MGYA00242620_ERZ504787 | MGnify/ENA primary metagenome ERZ504787 (study PRJEB26092, sample SAMD00036349) | human gut metagenome | host: Homo sapiens | study: EMG produced TPA metagenomics assembly of... | reverse complement strand
AAACAGTCAGTACCATTAGAGCATTATGCGCTGATACTGTTGAAAAGGCAAATTCAGGACATCCGGGACTGCCTTTGAGGCTTCAATTCTAATTGATAAATTGTTTAAAAGATCTGGTCTTAAGTTGATAATATTATTGGGAAAATAAAGAAATTAGTCTTTTAATCGGTGATTAACTGTAATAAATAATATAACGAAAAGATGACCAGCTTATTTAACTAGTCATTTTTTTGTTATATAAAATAAATATCGAAATTTATTACCTGGGAAATTGTATTTATTTTCAAAAAGTTGTTATTAGTTCAATAACTCAAAGGATAAAACACCTTTTATGAGTTGATTTTTAATATATGTAAAAATATGATTTTAAAATAGTAGAGGAGTTGGAATAAAAATAACATGATATAAAGGTGATTATTTTGGTTTTGGAGGTTTTTTTAGTGAAAATAAAATTGTTTTTTTTATAATACATTTTTTAAGCAAACTTTTTGACATTATCACATAGTCATTGTATAATCATGGCGTTCATAAATATGGCAAACTCTTTGAAAAAAGAAGTACGCAAAGCTATAGGGCCTTCATCAATTATGATATGGCAGCCAGTTGCATTCATTCGTGTATGTGTACGCTATTTTTATGTGTGCATTTTTTTTGTGCGCATAAAATAGAAACAGCACAGTAAAAATAAATAACGTAACATTGATTTGCAATGCGAGTTAAGCCCATTAAATGGACAAAAATAACAAATAGGAAAGGAGAATTACAATGAAGAAAATACTTGCTTTTTTTCTTGTCGTAGTTGTTTTGCTGGGGTCAACACAGTTAACTATTTATGCTGATAATGAAAGTCAGGGGCAAGAAATAACTACATCAGTTACAAATGGTGAATCAACAAAAAATGAAAACGATTCTTCAATGATAACTAATGAAAAAACAGTTAATAATGAATCAACGTCGCCAGAAAAAACAGCTGATGTTAAGAATTCTTCAATAACGGGTAAAGTAAAACTGATTATTAATACGCAGTATTTTAAAAAGAATATTAGTACTTTGTCAGCACAATTAGCTAATATTGAACAAACTTACACTGGAGAATTAGATTCGACTAAAGAAAATAGTCAAATCTTTGAATTTAAGAATATTGTTAATGGAACATATACTTTAACAATTCAAGGTGATGGTTATGAAACTGTTAGTAAAGAGGTTGTTGTTAATAACAATGAAACTACTGTAAAGTATGTCAATACAAACTCAGTTGCTGATAATATTGAAGGCAATGGATTTGGTACATTTGCATATGGTGATTTTAATAAGGATGGTAAAATTGATAGCAAAGATAAAAAAATATTATCTACTGCCATTTTTAATAATGATAGTTCTAATTCTTTATTAGATATTGATGATAATAATAAAATTGATTTATTAGATTTACACACTTTTACATATGCTTATAGTGATAATGGAACTACTCAAGTTACAAGATTGGAACCAGTTATTGAAACTCAGCCATTGTTAGTAAACAATGTCTCAGTAAATAATGATGAGTTACAAGGAACTTTAGAGGGAAAAATAGAAAATATTTTTAGTGAGACAGCTCAAGAAGAAACGCTTAAGTTAAAGCCGGAAAAAGATGAAGAAATTTCACAAAGTAATCCGATTCAAATGAGTCTTGAAGTTAAAAAGCCAGTAGCAGTTACACAGTTGACGATTCAAGGCACTAAAGAAAATGCAATAACAGAAGGTAGTGTAATTGTTGTCGCTGAGAATGGAGAAGAGATAGAAGCAGTTATCAGTACAGCTAAATCACGTGCTCGCATGGCTTCACGACAAGCAATCGTTCAGGCTGATGGATCAATTGTAATTGATTTAGGAACTCAAATTGCAGTAAAAAAAGTTACGATTAAAGTAACAGGAACATCTTCTAAATCATTAGCAGAAATTTCTAAAGTAGAGTTTTTAAATGGGATGGAAGATCATATTCCTGCTCCAAAATTAGATATTCCGACAGGAATTACAGTTGATGAGTTAGATGAAGAACTCTATATTAAGTGGGATGCATTAAATAACGTTACAGGTTATAAAGTAAAAATAACCTATAATGGTAAGACTGAGGAGCATGCCTCTAATGTCAATTCATTTAATTTAAAATCATTTAACGATAAAGATCTATTAAATGGTAAAACATATAAAATTAGTGTTAAAGCGATTAATGATGCTGATAAAAATTCACTTTGGGAATCAGATTATTCAGCTGCAGTTGAGGCTACACCACAAGCTTCAAAAGTTCCTGATGCACCTGATAATGTAAAAGCAGTTGGTGCTTATCGCTCGATTAATGTATCTTGGAAAGATATGAAGAGTACAGATTCTTACAATGTTTTTTATCGTGAAAAGGGGAATGGAGAGTATATTGAGGCTGTAAGTAAATACGAAGGAACCTCATATACAATCACTTCTTTAAAGGATAATACTAAATATGAAGTATATGTTACTGGTAATAATAAAAAAGGTACAGGGCCAGCTTCTTTAGTAAGTGAAGCAACGACGGTTAATATTTTACCTGCTCAATTACCACAATATAAATTGCTTAATACTTCAAATGGTGAAGGGAAATTATCAAATCATATCAATAATGTTTACTACGGAAATAATGGAGTTACAGAAATCGTAAATAGCCCGTTAGATGAAGTGAGTACGACAACTAATAGCGCTTTAGCTTTAGTAGATGATAACTATGATTCTTATCTACAAATCAATGACTGGGATTTTGGAGTTAGTTATCACCGTAATTGGCGTTTGACGTTTGAATTTGATGATACCTATGAAATGAACTATATTTCATTTGCTGGACCAGTTAATGATAGTAGTATTAATAATATTGGAATTTCATATTATGATGAAAGTGGTAAAGAAGTAGATGCTTCGATCGATGCTTTCAGAAGAAAAACAGATGATAACGGAAGAATTTATTTTATCGCTCATCTTGCGAAACCAATAAAAACTAATAAAGTTAGATTTGGAGTACAAAGTTCAAATCGAACAATGCGTATTTCAGAGTTTAATTTTTATTACTATGATTCATTAGAAGAAGATGTCAATGCTTTATTTACAGATTCATTCCATTTAACTGTAAGAGATGATGTTACTTCTACAACGCTTGATGATTTACAAACTAGATTGAATACACCTGACGAGGTATCCCAAGAATTACATCCATTTAAAGATTTAATTCAGTTAGAGCTTAATCAAGCAAGACAAGTTGTTGAGGGAACTGCACTACAAAATATTCAAGAGATTCATAATGGAATTGCAGCAAGTAAACAAGGAAACCTTGGATTTGGAGGATTAAACTCTTGGCAACCGTTAGGATATGTTACATATCCTGGTGATACATTTATCGTTTATGTAGGTCAAGAAGGGAAACGTAATGGACAAGCTGTGAATTTACAACTTGTATATTCGCAATATCATGCTGAATCAGCTTCGTTTGTTAGTAGTCCAATTAGCTTAAAAGTTGGTAAAAATGAAATCAGTATGAAAGAATTACAGTCTATCGGAGTTGAAAAAGGTGGATCTGTGTATGTTCAATATACTGGTAATTCTAATGAAAAGATTGCTGTTAGAGTATCAGGTGGTGAAAAGATTGCTACATTAGATTTATATCAAGTTAGTGATGAAAATGAACGATTAGAAAAAGTAAAAACTTATCTTCAAAGTTTACAAACACAAATTAATAAAATGGCTTCAAAACACGAAGAACTTCATCGTGATGACAATAGTGTTAACTATGATTATGACGAGAAAAATTGTATTTTAGGAGCTACTGAGATTATGCTTGATCATATGCTGTACTCAGTATCAGGTAAACAAATCATGGCTGGTTTAAAAGGTACAACATTAGATGAAAAGGCAAATCAATTATTAAATTCATTAAATGCAATGGATCAAATGATGGAATTATTCTATCAAAATAAGGGGCTTAATGAAAATGCAGCTGCTATTAATGATCGCTATCCTGCTCAGCATTTAAATATCCGTTATCAAAGAATGTTTGCTGGTGCTTTTATGTACGCTGGTGGAAATCATATCGGAATTGAATGGGGTTCAGTATCTGGTTTATCAAATGGAATTCCATTTGAAGCAGCAGAAAATGGAAAATATTTATCGGGTTCTTTATTTGGTTGGGGAATTGCCCATGAAATTGGACATAACATTAATCAAGGAAGTTATGCAATTGCAGAAATAACTAATAACTATTTCTCATTATTATCACAAAATCGTGATTCTAATGATACAACAAGATTTAAATATCCAGATGTTTATGAAAAAGTAACTTCAAATACGGTTGGAATGTCAAGTAATGTCTTTACACAATTGGCAATGTATTGGCAATTACATTTAGCTTATGATCAAAATTATCATTATAAATTATATGATTCACACGAGGAACAATTAAATTCATTGTTCTTTGCTCGAGTAGATTATTATGCTCGTAATCCTGGGAAGGTGAATATTCCTGAAGGTGGTACTGCATTAAAATTAAACAGTGATGCTCAACAAAACTTTGTACGTTTAGCTTCAGCAGCAGCTAACAAAGATTTAACAGATTTCTTTACAGCATGGGGAATTATTCCAAATGAAGAAACTAAAGCATTTATTAGCCAATTTGAAGCAGAAACAGATAAAATACAATATTTAGATGACGATTCAATGGCTTATCGTTTAGATGGTAAAGCTAGAATGTCTGTAGACACTGAAATTAATGCATCATTATCAAATGACAAAAATAGTAATCAAGTAACATTAACTATTTCTAACACAAATAAAGTCGATGGAGCAATGTTAGGTTATGAAATTTTAAGAAACGGTCAAGCAGTTGGATTTGTAAATGCAGAAACTGGTGAAACAACATTTACAGATACTGTTTCAACTGTTAATAATCGTGTTTTTACTTATTCAATCATTGGATATGATAAATTATTAAATCGAGCTGCAGAGTTGACTTTAAAACCAATCAAAATTTCTCATGATGGAAGTCTTGATAAAGATCAATGGCTGATTGAAACTAATCTTATTTCAGATAATGATGAAGCAGTTGGTGATGAAGATTCAACACCATGTTTACCAGAACAAAAAGCAGTAAACGATTTAATTGATAACAATTATCAAAATGTTTATAAAGGGAGTACAGATACAAAACAAGGTGAATTTATTGTTTCACTAAATACTTTGGCTGACATAACCGGGGTTAAATTAACTAACCCGTCATTTAATCAAGTACAGATCTATGTAAGTGATGATAAGGACAACTGGACTTTAGTAAAAGAAGACTCATTAAAAACAGGTGAAGAAAATAAATTATATTTTAGTCAGATTGTTAATGATGAATTAGAAAATAATAAATCATTGGTTTCATATTCAAGTAGTTATATTAAGATTGTTGCTGTTGATGAAAATGATATTAGTTTATCGGAAATTGATGTCTTAGGACCAACAGGTGATAATATTGATATGTCGCAAGAAAATAGTATTGGTATATTAAGCGGTGATTATAAACTAGATGCAAATAATACAATTCCAAAGGGATCATTGATCTTTACAGGAACATATGCTGGAAATCCAGCTTATAATGTTGTGGAATTAAGATATAATAAAGATGAAATTTTAAGTGGCTATCAAGCTATTTTTGCAGAAGATCCTGGAGATGGGGATCTAGCTGATGTTAGTGAAGGAACTTGGATTTATTATTTAATTCCTGAAACTGATGAAAATGGAAAAATCATAGAAAATAGCTTTGGATATCAAGATGATGAAGGAAATTTTGTTAAAGTTGAACTTCCTGGCTCAATTAAACCAGAGTTGTATCGCGTTAACGATGCTCAAACAAATGCTGGTCAACGTTTAGTAAGTGATTCTTTTGAAGTGAAAATTCCAACTGAATTACCTTCAATCACAATCGGAAATCAAAAGAGAGGTGGTAAATAATGAAAAAAATATTTCAATTTTTTATAGCTGTAGTAATGTGTTTATCTTTATCAACTAATATTTATGCTATTAATGATAATGAACACGAAATTACAACAGATAAGCCACATATTATTTTGACACCTAATCAAGCTGGCGATGAGTTGACAGTAAAACTACATTTAAGTCAAGAAATGTTTGAACGTCAAATTGCAACGATGCATTTATCTATTAATACGTCAAAATCAATTCAAGAATATCAAAATGCATTTATGTTGGACGAAGGATTAAAGAAACTAGCTTCAATATATGATTATAATCTTTCCGAAAATAAAATTGATTTGTTATTATCGAATAAAACTAAGTTATTTGAACAGCAAGAGATTACTTTAGGAACAATTAGAATTGATAGTAATAAAGATTTTGAAATAGAATTTACACCAGCAAAAATTACATATGTATATGTAAATGATAAAGCTGAAAATAGTATAGAATTCGATTGTCCAGCAGTAATATTATCAAGTGTGTCTGGTGGTGACTCAGGAGATAATGGACAAGATCCTGCTGATAAAATAACTGTAGAAACTGTGGTTGAGCACTTAGGTGGGAGTAAATTAGAGCTTGCTGAAGAATCGCAAAAAGTAGTTCAAACAAGCGTGATGAGTTATTTAAATAAACACTATGCAGAAATTTTAGGAAATTTACCTGAGGGAACTGTTATTAAAGCTCAACTTTCATTGAAAAATCTAACAGAAAGTGACATAACGATAGATCAGAAAGATAAGATTGAAAAAGTTTTAGAGGATGGAGCGAAAATATTAGCTTATTACGATATTTCTATTACGGCTACAGCTTATTCAAAAGATGACGTGATCATCCCAGAAATAAATGGTGTAGAAATTAGTGAAATGGCGTCTCCAATCAAATTATCTATGACAATTCCTAGTGAATTTATTAAGAAAAACCGTCAATTTGGAATAGTTAGACTGCACGATAATGAAGCTAATGGCTTAAAATCTAGCTTAGCAAATGAAAATATTATTACTTTTGAGACTGATCGTTTTTCAATCTATACATTAGTCGCTAAGGACTATACACAAGCAGAAGTAAATAAAGATCCAGATGTATTAAATAATTCTATTGTTAAAACTGGTGATGACACTTCATCAATGTTACCAATGATTTTTATGGCAGCTTCATTGTTAGTGATTATTGGAATTTTAGAAATGAAAAGAAGAGAAGTAAATAAACAAAAGTAGTTATAACGAAAAAGAGAAATTATGCTAAATAGGCGTTTCTATTTCTCTTTTTTGTTTTAATTAGTATTTTTAAATTTCCGACCAATCGGAATAGCTATTTTATTTTTTAAAACTATTTCATTACTTTTTCGAATAACAATGTGGTTTTGATTAACAATATAGCTCTTGTGAACTTGAATAAATTGATTAACAGCTAATTCATCGAGTAATTGACTAAGTTTTTTCGAAATTTATATTGACCAAGCTGAGTGTGGATAATTAAATAGTAACTAATGATTCAATCCAAATTATTTGATTGATTTTTATTTGAATATAAGAATACCCAATTTTAAAAGTTAAAATTTGTTCAATATTTTTATGCAGGTTTAATAACAAAGAAATAGCGTGATTAAGCTCTGTTTCTAAATCATTTTTTTCCAATAAAGCATAAAGGATGGTAACTTAATGATTCTTGATTATCAATGATAAATATAATTGAGTGGTTATCCATTTTGGGTGGAGAAAAATTTTTTTCAGGTCATGAATAGATGTAATTTCTTTAAAAATGATTACTTGTTTTTTCAATATATTCAGCAAAACGCATGTCTTTATTAGCTAAAGCTTCTTTTAAGTGATAGGGATCCTGGATTTTAACGCCTTGAGCCTCAATAAATTTGATTGCATAGTATATAAATATCACTGTATGATAGGGCAATCTTTGCAATATTAACTAGCGGTATTTGAATGTCAAATGTTGGTTCCCAGTTAAAAATAATGCGGTAAAATTGTTGGTAATTAAACCATAAATTTTGATTACTGCAATATTTAAAATATTTTTTATCAATGACAATAATTTATCGATTTCCGTAACCGGCAGTGACAATGATTATTGCAATCATCATAAAAATAATGGTCGGTGAATACAATTCTGGATTTTGTAGATAAAAAATTAAGCTTTTTGAATGTGTTTGAAAAAATGGCATAGAGTAGATCCAGACCCAAAATACTAATAATAAATTCAACTAAAATTCGTTTGCGACTTACTAAACAGCCAATTGTTTTAATAATAATCCCTCCTTACACTTATCATTTTATTACGTTTAATAATTTTATTAATAACTTTGACCTCAATTACTTAAGTATAAGCTAAACAGTGGATAAAAAGATAGTTAAAAAAGGGGCTGAAAAGTATTAGGCATATTTATAAATTTTATAGTCATTGTATTTTATTTTAAATAATGGCATAATACTAACAAAGAAGGGATGATCATGATGTTACAACAAGAACGGCATAATCAGATTATTGCTAAACTAGATTTAGAAGGGCAAGTAAGAGTTAGAGATTTAAGTAAGGATTTTAATGTAACCGAAGATTGTATTCGTAAAGATTTAACAATACTAGAAAAAAATGGAAAATTAAAGAGAATTCATGGTGGAGCAACACAGATACGAACTAATCTTCATCGTGTTAATGTCGGTGAGCGAATTGGTTTAAATTCACCTGAAAAGAAGCTTATTGCTCAAAAAGCAGTTGAAATAATTGAGCCAGGAACAATGGTTTTTTTAGGAATTTCAACAATTAATATTGAGTTGGCAAAACTTATCTATCAGCGTGATATGAACGTAACGGTTGTAACTAATATGATTGAATTGATCAATATTTTTAGAGGTGAATGTCGAGCAAGATTGATTTTTATTGGTGGAGAATTTAATAATCCTAAAGACGGATTCTTAGGTGCAATTACTATAGACCAAATAAAGAGTTATAAATTTGACTTGTCATTTTTAGGTGTGGTTGGAATTGACTTACATTCAGGAAATATTACAACTTATGATATCGATGATGGATTAACTAAAAAGCAAGTGATTAATTCTAGTAAAAAGAGTTATATGTTGGCTGAAACGGCAAAATTAAAATTAGACGGGAATTATGTTTTTTCTCATATAGATGATTTTACGGGAATTATTTGTGAAAAGGCGGTAACGCTTCAACAACGGGAACTTATTAATAAATATGGATTAGATATTTTATGATAAAGTGGTTTAAAGCCACTTTTTTATTATTTTTTATTGAAAATATATTGAAAAATATTGTATATGTATTATAATTCAATTACAAACAATAAAAAACGATAAAAAATGAGATGAGGAGAATTAGCTATGGATAATTTAGAACAAACTCCAAGAATTACTTTATTAAAGGAAAAAATGTTAAATGAACCACGTTATGTTTCAATTGAACAGGCACGAATTATAACGAGGATTTATCAAGAAAATGAAAGCTTATCAATTCCTAAAAAAAGAGCGTTATCTTTGAAAGCAGCATTAGAAGAATTAGAAATTGGCGTAGAAAAAGAAGAGTTGATTGTTGGGAATCGCACTAAAGGTGTTAGGTACGGAGTAGTATTTCCAGAAAGTGGATGTTCTTGGGTTAACAAAGAGTTTGAGACTTTACCAACAAGACCACAAGATAAATTCCGAATAAAAAAGGAAGATGTAAAAGAATTTAAGGAGATAATTTATCCATATTGGCAAGACCGTTCATTGGAAGATGTCATAAAAGAGAATTATGGTGAGGAAATTAATGCAATTGCTAAAGTTGTTAAAATTAATCAAAAAGATCATGCTCAAGGACACATTTGTCCAGATACGAAGACTTGGCTAGAGCTTGGACCAAAAGGATTGATGACAAAAGCTTATGAAAAGTTAAAAAATTGTGATGAAAATCAAAAGGAATTTTATGAATGTACAATTATTGTTTTAGAAGGTGTCTGCCATTTTATGATGCGTTATCATGATTATATTTTGACAATGTTGGAAAGTCTGGAAGATGATAATAAGAAATCTTTACAAAGGGTTGCAGATATTTGTGCAAATCTTGCTAGTCGACCTGCTCAGTCATTTCATGAGGCTGTACAATCACTTTGGTTTTTATTTGTTGTTCTACACATGGAGTCTAATGCATCATCATTTTCTCCTGGAAGAATGGATCAATATCTTTATCCTTATTATCAAAAAGATATTGAAAAAGGAATTATATCAAAGCAAGAGGCATTAGAAATATTAGAGTGTTTGTGGTTAAAGTTTAATCAAATTGTGTATTTGAGGAATCAGCACAGTGCAAAATATTTTGCTGGTTTTCCAATCGGATTTAATATAGCGATTGGTGGAATTGATGAAAATGGATGCGATATTTATAATGAGTTATCACTACTGTTATTAAAAGCACAATACCATCTAGGATTACCACAACCTAATTTATCAGTAAGATTAAATAAAAATTCTTCACATGAACTAATACAGGAAGCAATCAAAGTAGTTGCTAAAGGTAGTGGGATGCCACAGTTCTTTAATGATGAGGCAATTGTAAATAGTATGATTAAAGATTTAGGTATTGAAGAAAAAGATGCAAGAAATTATGCAATTGTTGGATGTGTTGAATTAACGACACATGGAAACAATTTGGGCTGGTCTGATGCTGCAATGTTCAATTTAAATAAAGCGCTGGAATTAACTATGAATCATGGAAAATGTCTTTTAACTAATGAACCAATAGGTTTGGATCTTGGAAGTATTGAAACCTATGAGAGTTTTGAGGATTTGGAAAATGCTTTTCAAAAACAAATTGATTATTTTATAGAAAAAATGATGAAAGCTGAGATTGTTGTAGAAAAAGCTCATCAAGATTGCTTGCCGACAGCTTTTTTATCAACGGTCATTGATTCTTGTTTGGAAAAGGGAGTAGATGTAACACGTGGTGGGGCAAAATACAATCTTTCAGGGATCCAGATGATACAAATTGCAAATTTAGCTGATTCACTTGCAGCAATCAAGGTACTCGTATATGATGAAAAGATGATTACCAGACATGAATTATTAGAAGCATTACAAGCAGATTTTAAAGGATATGAAATTATCCAAACGATGCTTTTAAATAAAGTACCGAAGTATGGCAATGATGTAAAATGGGTCGATGAATTAGGGGCTAAATGGGCTGGTTATTTTAGGGAAAGAATGAAAGATTATACAAATTATCGCGGTGGTCTATATCATACCGGAATGTATACAGTAAGTGCTCATGTTCCAATGGGTGAAAATGTAGGTGCATCACCTGATGGTAGAAATGCTTTGACACCATTAGCTGATGGTGGAATGTCACCAGTTTATGGAAGAGATATGGCAGGACCAACTGCAGTTTTAAAATCGGTATCACGTATGAAGGATTCGTATACAACAAATGGGGGCTTGTTAAATATGAAATTTTTACCAGAGTTTTTTAAAACTGAAACAGGAATGATGAAATTTGAAAACTTTTTAAGAGCATTTGTAGATTTAAAAATTCCACATATTCAATTCAATGTAGTACGACGTGAAGATTTGTTGGATGCGAAGCTTCATCCGGAACAACATAGGTCATTAACGATTCGGGTTGCAGGATATACAGCTTATTTTGTAGAACTGGCTGGTAAGCTGCAAGATGAGATTATTGAAAGGACGGCTTATGAAGATATCTAAAGCTTTAGTATTTGATATCAAAAGATTTGCTGTTCATGACGGATATGGATTAAGAACAACAGTTTTTTTTAAAGGCTGTCCACTAAGGTGTAAATGGTGTCAAAATCCAGAAGGATTATCATCTCAAAGAAGACCAATATATTTTGAAAATAGTTGTATTCATTGTCAAAGATGTGTGGAGTTTTCTAAAAAAAATCAAATTAAATATGAAAATAATCGTCCGTATTTCAATTTGCAATATGAAGGAACTTTTGATAATTTGGTAAAAGCTTGTCCAGGTAATGCTATTCGTTATGATAGTGAAGCGTATGATATAAAACAATTAATGGAAAAAATCAAGGAAGATAGGGCATTTTTTAGAGATGATGGTGGTGTGACATTCTCTGGAGGGGAACCGCTTATGCAAGGAGAATTCTTGTATGAGATTTTAAAAGCTTGTCAAGAAGAGAAAATTCATACTGCGATTGAAACAACTATGTATGGATCATTAGAATTAATCAAAAAAATACTCCCATATCTTGATTTAATATATATTGATTTAAAAGTTTTTGATGAAAAGAGACACATGGAATTAACTAACGTTTCATCAAAAATGATAAAACAGCATATTGAATATATTTTAGAAAGTGAATATAGAAACAAAGTTATAATCAGAACACCGTTGATACCGACAATGACGGCGACTGATCATAATATAAAAAGTATTGCAAATTTTCTTGTTAATATTTATCCAGAAGTTAAATACGAATTGTTGAATTACAATCCATTAGCTTTTGCAAAATATGAATTAGTTGATCTGGAATATGAAGTTGATAAACAATTGAAGATGTTTGATAAAGAACAGATGGAACATTTTCATCAGTTAGTTTATCAAACAGGTTTAAAAAATTTAATCATAGAATAAGGAGAAGATAAAAATGGAATTTATTATTGATACTGTGAATTTAGAGGAAATTAAAGATGCTATAGATCATATGCCAATCGTAGGAGTGACAAGCAACCCTTCTATTGTAAAAGCAACTGCACCAGAAAACTTCTTTGATCACATGAGAAAAGTAAGAGATATTATTGGAAAAGATAGAAGCTTACATGTTCAAGTGATTTCTAAAAATTGTGATGAGATGGTTAATGAAGCACATCGAATTTTAAAGGAAATTGATAATCGAGTTTATGTGAAGATTCCTGTATCATATGAAGGAATCAAAGCTATCAAGATTTTAAAAGCAGAAGGCATCAATGTTACAGCAACTGCTGTTTACGACCTGATGCAGGCATATATGGCATTGGCAGCCGGAGCTGATTATATTGCTCCATATGTTAATCGAATTGGGAACCTTGGTAGTGATCCGTTTGAATTAATCAATGAGTTGTCAAATCGAATCGTGATGGATGATTATGATTGTAAGATTTTAGCAGCCAGTTTCAAAGGTGTCCAGCAAGTAAGAGATTCTTTTAATAGTGGAGCCCAAGCAATTACAGCACCAGTCAGTGTTCTAAAAGCGATTTTTAATAATCCAAATATTGAAAAAGCTGTAGATGATTTTAATCAAGACTGGTATAGTGTTTATGGAGAAAATAAAGGAATTTGTGATTTATAAACATCCTTGAATAAATAGGAAAATATACATATAGAAAAAGCGCTCAATTATAGTGAATTACTATAGATAAGCGCTTTTTTTTATTTTTCGCAGAACACTATATTCTACGAAAAAATCAGAATCTTAAAAGAATATCAATTTATTATTGCTATCTCAAAAAGAATAAATATTTCATTTATCGTTAATTTTGGATAAAATGATTAACACAAATAAATTTATTATGATGAAAATAAGAATTGATTAATTTTATCTAACGATTTTCAAATATTTTTTCATTATTAATTTGTTTTTTAAATACATCGAATGATAAAAACATTAGTTATTTACTGTTAAAATCATCGGATAAAACAGACTATTATCTTAATAGCTCAAATACCTGATAATTACTGTCAATTCGTCGCTTTTTTATTTGAAACAACAACAATTTATGATATAATTCGGTTCGTAGAATATAGTGTTCTGCGAAAATGGAAGGGTTGGAGGTAACAATGTATTGGTACGTAGCCAGATGCAAAACTGGTAGAACTAAAAAACTTGTTAGTACTTTAAACAAACAAGTGAACATGAATGCCTTTATACCGAAAAGTGAAAGATGTTTTGGTAGAGGGGAAACAGCTGAGTTTATAGTTAAGGAAATATATCCTGACTATGTATTTATCAAGAGTGATCTTGATCAAGAAGCTTTTGATGAACAATTTAAAGAGTATTTTAAAACGATTAATGGATTAGTAGATTTACTTGAGTATAAAGATACATATCCATTAACTAGTGAAGAGCAGTCTTTACTAGAAAAGTTATTAGATAATACTGATACGATCAAACATACAAAAGGAGTTATAGTGGATCGAAGATTCGTTCCCACTGATGGTCCTTTAGTAGGTTTAGAAGATATGATCAAAAAAGTTGATAAATATAGAAGATTTGCAACATTAGATACAGAAATTCTTACTGGAAAACTACTTGTTGCGATTGATTATTAAGATGAACTGGTATGTCTTATATGTATTCAGTAATAAAACTAATAAAATACTATCTAATTTGAATCAAAGAAAAGAACTTACTGCCTTTATTCCTAAAACTGAAGTATTTCATAGGCAAGCAAAGAAAAAGACTACTAAAGATATGTTTGATAACTATATCTTTGTAAAGTCAGATTTAAAACAAAATGATTTTAATGATCTTTTATTGTCTATGAAAGATAAGAATGATGGACTGATTAAACAATTAGAGAATGCTGAAGTATCTGCTTTAAGAGAAAAAGAAATAGAGTTCTTTAATAATATATTAGATAAAGATAATGTTGCTAGAGTATCTGTTGGTTACCAAGAAGAGGGTAAGACGATTATAACAGAAGGTCCCCTACTGCATTATCAAGATCATATTGTCAGAGTCATGAAACATCATTGTACAGCACAACTAGATTTACCTTTCTTTGATAGAAAGATTATTCTAGGAGTTGAACTTATAAGCAAGAATTAAGTGTTACTCAGGTTAACTTGATAACACATTAGTTCTGAACATAAAGTCTAGATTATTTGGGGTAAGGGGGAATTGTATCTTCTACCTCATAAATATGACTAAAACAGGCGATGAACCTGTTTTTTTATGTTCAAAAAGGAGGTATAAAGAGTGACTAAAATATTAGAAAAAATAGAATCAGAAGTGATATGTATTATTGATGATAAACAATACCAATATACAAATGGTAAAGAGGCTTATCAGCAATTAACAAACAACTATTCTATTACATCTATTAAAGCTTTTAACAATCAAATCATCATAAACTTAATTCCAAAAGAAATTAATGAAGATTGGCAAGAAGACTATAAGAAGCAATTTGGTGAAGAACCAAGTTTCTTTTAAGGGAGAGTGAAGAAGTGAATTTATTAATAGTAGGAGCAGGTGGACATGGCAGATGTTGTTTAGATATTGCAAGAGATATGAATATGTTTGATGAGATTTCTTTTCTTGATGATAACCAAATTAATGAAACAATCAATGAATGTGAAGTAATTGGTTCTATTGACGAAATAAGTTCTTATTATCCTGAATATACTCATATTCATATTGCACTAGGTAATAACCAAATAAGAAGCAAACTGCTTTTACAAGCCAAAGAAATTGGCTATTTATTACCTATATTAAAACATCCTTCAAGTGTTGTGTCTAAGTATGCATCTGTAGGGGTAGGTTGTGTGCTATTCCCCTACTCCGTAATAGAAGCCAATGCAGTTATTAGAGATTGTTGTATTTTGGCATCAAGTGTGGTTATCAATCACGGTGCTCAAATTGATGAATGTGTTCTTGTTAATACAGGAACAGTGATTCGCCCTAATACAAGAATCAACAAATATGCAAGTATAGGTAGTCGTTGTTTAATAACAATGAATAAAGAAATTGAAATGAATCGAATTATTGAGGATGGTACTCAAATATAACCATCTTTTAATTTGAGTAAATATGGAGGGGAAAATAATGACAGATAAACAAAAGAAGTATCTACTACTAAAAAGAGGAATTGATATTGTTTTAAGTGGTGGAGCTATTGTTGTACTAAGTCCAGTATTAGGTTTATTAGCAATAGCTATTAAATTAGATTCACCAGGACCAGTATTATTCAAACAAAAACGTGTGGGTAAAGATAAAAAATTATTTGAAATCTATAAATTTAGAACTATGAGAACGGATACTCCTAGTGATATGCCTACACATATGTTAAAGGATCCAGATCAGTTTATTACTAAAACAGGTAAATTTTTAAGAAAAACATCTTTAGACGAATTACCCCAAATATTCAACATTTTTGCAGGAAAGATGTCAATTATCGGACCTCGTCCTGCACTATGGAATCAAGATGACTTGATTGCAGAAAGAGATAAATATCATGCCAATGATGTTACACCAGGATTAACTGGTTGGGCACAGATTAATGGTAGAGATGAATTAGAGATTGATGTGAAAGCTAAGTTTGATGGTGATTACGTTAACGAAATGGGATTAAAGATGGATATTAAATGTTTCTTAGCGACAATTGGGTCAGTATTATTGCATGATGGTGTCGTAGAAGGTGGAACTGGTGAACTAGAAAAAACTGTAGATACACAAATAGTAGATCCTGAAAAGATTGATAAAGAAGCTAAGATAGGTGCTGTAGTAGTTGGTGGTGCTAGTGTTGTAGGACTTACTGGTTTAGGTCTTATCTGTAACCATATTAAGAATAACGATAATAAAAAAGAAAATAAATCTCATAAAGGATTAATATTAGGTTCTTTAGCATTAGGATATGCAGCATATACTGCATACACTAATGTCAAAAGAAAAGTTCAATTACAAGATAACTTTATTAATGAAGAAGAACTTAAACAAACTAAAGAAGATAAGAATTTTCCATTAAAGAAAGTCTTAATAACTGGTGCTAATAGCTATATTGGAGAATCGGTAGAAAAGTGGTTAAACAATTCAGACGATGAATATGAAGTTGATACATTAGATATGTTAGATCCTAATTGGAAAGAATATGATTTTTCTAAATACGATACAGTATTCCATGTTGCAGGTATAGCTCATGCTGATGTTGGTAATATATCTGATGAAGTTAAACAAAGATACTATAAAGTAAATACTGATCTAACTTTAGAAGTAGCAAATAAGGCAAAAGAAGCTGAAGTAAAACAATTTATATTTATGTCTTCAATGATTGTCTATAGTGGTTGTGAAACTACTCATATTACAAAAGATACTAAACCTAAAGCAGAAAACTTCTATGGTGATAGTAAACTACAAGCTGATTTAAAACTACAAGAAATTAATAGTGAATCATTCAAGGTTGTAGTAGTAAGACCGCCAATGATTTATGGAAAAGGTTCAAAAGGTAATTATCCGCAATTAGCAAAACTAGCAACAAAGTTGCCAGTTTTTCCAGTTGTCTATAATAAAAGATCAATGCTACATATAGATAATCTTTGTGAATTTATCAAGTTAATGATTGATAACAAAGAATCTGGTGTATTCTTTCCTCAAAATGATGAATATACAAATACATCAGAAATGGTACAAATGATAGCTTCTATTAAAGGACATAGAATAATTATGCTACCAGGAAGTTCATTAGTAATAAAATTTCTAGAGAAAGTACCAGGTAAGGTTGGTGGTTTATCTTCAAAAGCATTTGGTGATTCTTATTATGATATGAACATGAGTGAGTATAAAGATAAGTATAGAGTTTATTCGTTAGAAAAATCCATTCAAGAAACTGAAGGTGATTTTTAATGAATGTAGCGATTGTAAATTGTTTTGATACATATGAACATCGTGTCGATTTATTAGTAAAATATTTTAAATCAAATGATGACAATGTAAAAGTTTATACATCTAATTATAAACATATAGAAAAATGTCAAAGAAATGACTTAAAAGAAAACTTCATATATTTAGAAGCACTTCCGTATAAGAAGAACCTTTCAATAAAGAGAATGTATTCTCATTTTAAGCTATCCAATGATATATTTAGAAGATTAGAATATCAAAAAATAGATTTGCTATGGGTATTAGTTCCACCAAATTCTTTTGTGAAAGATGCGGCTAAATATAAACAAAAGCATCCAAATGTAAAACTAATATTTGATGTTATTGATATGTGGCCTGAAACAATGCCAATTAATAAAATTAAAAATTTATATCCAATAAAAAAATGGAAAATACTGAGAGATAAATATATAGATATTGCTGATCAAGTGGTCACTGAATGCGAATTATATCAAAATAAATTAGTTAATAAAATTTCGAAAGAAAAAATGACTACAGTTTATCTAGCTAGAGAAATAAAACCATTTAATAGCATTCCAAATCTTTCTACGGAGGAAATAGTGCTTTGTTATCTAGGGTCAATTAATAATATAATTGATATTCCTACTATATGCAAAATCATTTCAGAACTGAGACTAAATAAACCTGTTGTACTCCATATTATTGGGGATGGTGAGAAACGCAGTGAACTAATATTGAAGGCAAAAGAAGCTGGAGCAAAAGTATTTTTTCATGGGAAAATCTATGATGAAAAGGAAAAACAAAATATATTTGATAAGTGTCATTTTGGCTTGAATATCATGAGAGATTCAGTATTTGTTGGACTTACCATGAAAAGTATAGACTATTTTGAAGCCGGATTACCAATAATCAACAATATTCAAGGAGATACTTGGGATATAGTTAGTTGTCAACATGTAGGAGTCAATATCGATCAACTAAATAAAGTTTATGATGTAAATTTAAATTTAAGAAATAGTGTCAGAAACTATTTCGAAGATAATCTAGGAATAACGAAATTTAATAAGAAAATAGAAAATGTATTGGAGAGAATGAAGTTATGAAACAAAGCTATGGTGTTGTGGAAATAGTAAAAAACGGTATTAATTTGATATACACAAAATTATTTTGGCGAAATGCAAGATTAATTAGACGTCCTTTCTATATGAGGGGAAAAAAACAATTAATATATAAAAAAGGATTAACTATTGGGTATAATTGTAGATTTGAGATATATGGAAAAAAAGCAAACATTATAATAGGTGAAAATTGTAAGTTTGGAGATCGTGTGCATTTATCATCTTGTAAGAATATTTATATCGGTGATAACTGTTTATTCGCTTCAAACATTTTAGTAATAGATAATAGTCATGGAAACTATTTTGGAAACAATCAGTCTAATCCGCAAATAGTACCAGACATGAGAGAACTTTTTTGTGAAGAGATACATATAGGTAGAAATTGTTGGATAGGAGAAAACGTGGTGATTTTACCTGGTGTAACAATAGGAGATGGGTGTGTAATTGGAGCTAATAGTGTCGTGAATAAATCAATTAAAGATTATTCTATAGTAGCAGGTGTACCAGCAAAAACTATTAAAATATATGATTTTGTATCAAATAGTTGGAATAAAATATAAATGGGAGGTTGTTTAATTAATGAATAAAAAGAAATTATTGGTTCTATCAGGAATAAATTTATTCGAAGGTGGACCATTAAGCATATATTATGACCTACTTGATTCGATAATAGAACAAGAAATTGATAAACGTTTTGATGTTATTGCGTTTGTTCATACAAAAAAAATATTCTTAAAGTATAAGAAATCACATATTACATTTATAGAACTCCCAAAATCAAGAAAAGGTTATTTATTTAGATTCTATTATGAGTATGTTTTTTTTAGAAATTGGTCAAGAAAAAGAAATATATGGATTTGGATTTCATTACATGATATTACGCCAAATGTATTTGCACAAAATAGGTTTGTTTATTGTCATAATCCAAGTATATTCTACAAACCAACAATACTCGATTACAAATATGAAATAAAAAATGTTTTATTTAGTAAGTTTTACCAATATATATATAAAATAAATATTAAAAAAAATAAAAATGTTATTGTTCAACAGTGTTGGATAAGAGATAAATTTATTAAGAACTACGATTTAGATAATGTGATTGTATCAAAACCGAGATTAGATATACCGGAAATAAAAAATTCAACACCATTTGCTGAATATACTTTTATTTTTCCTTCTTTCCCAAGAATTTTTAAAAATTTTGAAATTATTTGTGAAGCGTGTAAATTATTAAACAAAGAGAATATAAAATATCAAGTTTTATTAACATTGGATGGTACAGAAAATAGATATTCAAGTTATTTGTACAAAAAGTATGGAAAAGTTCCTAATATTAAATGGATGGGAATACAACCTAGAAATAGGTTGTTTAATCTGTATTCAAAAGTCCATTGTATGATTTTCCCTTCGAAGCTAGAAACTTGGGGTTTACCAATTTCTGAATTTAAGGAAACTGGTAAACCGCTAATAATTTCGAATTTAGACTATGCGCACGAAACAATTGGTACATATAATAATGTAGTTTTCTTTGATCCTAATTCCGCACAACAACTTTCTGAATATATGAGATATGCAATTAATAATAAATTACATGGAACAAATTCAGAAAATAATGAATCATTTTTAACTGGATGGGAGGAAACTATAAATTTTATACTAAGAGAGGAGAATGAAAATTGAAAAAGTGTATAATAATGCCTTGGTTTGCTGATAAAATGCCTGATTATTATAATTTGTGGGCATTATCTGCATCATATAATAAAGATTATGATTTTTATATAATATCAAATTTAAAATTTAATTCAGATTATAGTAATATTTTTTTGATTAATTATAGTTTCGAGGATTTAAAGTATAAATTCGAAGAAAATTTAGGACTAATAAATCTTAAAAGACCTTACAAACTTTGTGACTATAAAATTGCTTATGGTTATATATTTAAAGAAATCGTAGATGGATATGATTATTGGGGATTTTCGGATTTTGATATAATATATGGAGAATTGAATAAATTCATAAAAGATACAGAATTAGTAAATTATGATAGGTTTGGAGTAGATGGTCATTTTTCTTTGTTAAAGAATAGTACTGAAATTAATTGTTTGTTTTTAAAAAAGCATAATTATAAAGAGGCATACACATTTAACGAAGTAAAAAACACAGATTTTTCATGTGCCTTTGATGAGATAGGTGATTATAAGTTTGGATACGGAATGTCATATGTAATGGAAAAAAAGGGCTATAGATTAAAGAAAATCAATAGTATTGCAGACATTTCTATAAAGAAAATAAATTTTAATATTAAAACATTTGATAATCAAATTGATAATATTATTTTTAAATGGGAACATGGCAATTTAAAAGGCTATTATAGTGTTAGTGACAGTTTAAAATGTAAAGATTTTGCATATCTTCATCTACAAAAAAGAAATGTAGATAATGCAAATAGAATATGTAACGATAGTTTTTTTTGGATTTTGCCAAATAGATTCATTTCAAAAGTATCTTCATTAGAAAATGAACTTAATTCACTGACAATTAAAGAGAAAGATAACAAAAGATATTGGAGAAAAAAAAGAAAAGGAATAATCATGAATAGATTAAAAACAGGTGGTATAAAAAATTATATAAATAGAAAAACAAGGACTATATTCTCATGAAAATGAAAACTTTTATTAAATTGAATTCCTTAATTTTAGTTTTTTTACCAATTTTATCTATGTATAAAAGTCCTTTATCCTTTTTGGATTTGGGAAGTTTTGCATATTTACTAGTATTACCTAGTATGTTATGTATAATGAAATCATTTAAATTAAAAAAAGATATTTCTTTTTTGTATATTTTGCTAGTCTATTTAATTATTAGCAGTTTTTTTGTTATACTTGGAGTTTTTCAATTGAATAACTCAGCTAGTACTGTTTTTATTAGGGAATTAAAAAATATTTTTTATATTATATTAACAATAATAATTTATAATTACAATTTAATAGATGAAAAATCTACATTTAGACTTTATGAAAGAGTTGTTATATTTGCCTCTACTATTTTGATTATACAAAGTATATTGTATTATTTTGGTCATGTAAATGTAACTTTCTATCTTAAGCAATTTATTAATTCTGAATTATATTTGGATAATAATATAGGAATTGTATCATTGTATAGACCATCATCAATTTTTTTTGAACCAAGCAATTTTGTTGCTTATGTATCTTTTTATGTTTGTGTTTTTCCTAACATTATTAATAACACAATAATAAAAAATAAGAAGAATGCATATATCAAAATTATTATAGTATGCTTAGGTATTATTTTGACGACGTCAGGGCAAGGTATTATTCTTTTATTGTTTTTAGCAGTGATAATTTTAAAACAAAAAAATATGTTTAAAATAGATGTGAAGAAATTGTCATTTATTGTTATTATATTTGCTTTGGCACTAGTAATTGAAGTTAACACTAATTTGATTTCAAATTCGATTAATAGAATTTTTGATGTCAATACAATAGGAGGTAGCGCAATAAGTGGAAGAAGTGGTGGATATCATGAACTTTCAGCTTTAAAAGGGCTGTCTTTATGGATAGGTACTGGGTACTGTAATGTAATTAATGGTGTTTATTATACTGGAGCCTCATTCTTTATTTATACTACTGGATTAATAGGGTTTTCATTGATAATATTGTTATTTTTTCAATTGTCTAGAAAAAATAAAGAAAACTTTGTATTTCTTTTATATTATTTTGTATCTACGTTTATGAATACAACAATATTGTCATATAACTTGATGTTTTTTTTGATTTTGTTTTTATTTATAAAAAAAGAACAAATTTTGATTTTGGAGGGTAAACAATGAAAAAAGTCGGGATTATTACTATACATGATGTAGGAAACAATTTTGGTTCTACTATTCAAAGTTGTGCATTTTACAAGTATATAAGTGATTTAGGATATGATGCTAAAATAATTGATTATAGGCCTAATGATAAAAGTTTAAAAGGTACAATTATTCAGTTAATAAAAAATATAGTTTTCTTTATACCAGTAATTATTAGATATATTAGAAATCGAATTTATTATATAAATAATTGTAAGAGAACAAAAAAGATAAGAAATTTTAAAGAATTAAAAAAAAGATTGAATAATTCATTTGATATTTATATCGCTGGAAGTGATCAAATTTGGAATAGAACTATGCCTAGAGGAATAGATGATGCATATTATTTAAAATTTACGGATTCAAATAATAAAATGTCCTATGCCTCGAGCTTAGGAATGTTACAAAATGAACAAAATTTGAGAAAAATATGTGACAAAATATATGATTTTAAATATGTATCAGTAAGAGAGAAAAAAAGTGTAGTACAGTTATCTGAAATGGGTAGACAGAATGTAGAATTTTGTTTAGATCCTGTATTTTTACAGAAAAAAGACTATTATTCTAAGGTGATGTCTAAGGGAAAGTTTAGTAAGTATTCTAATTATGTTTTGGTTTATGCAGTTGGTCAAGGAGAAATAAATGAAGAATTTTTAAAAAGGATTTCAATGGATAAAACTGTTATTGTTGTTGGGGGATTGAGAAAAAAATGCTTCGGAAACATATTCTTGAAAGATGTAGGGCCAGCAGAATTTCTTTCTTTAATTAATAATGCGGATTTGGTAATTGTTTCATCGTTTCACGGAGTAGCTTTATCAATCATTCTTCATAAGGAATTTAGAGTTTTTCCACCAAAAATAAATAGTTTAAGAATTGATAATCTATTAGAGTTGATAAATTTACAAGATTTAGTGCATAACGAGAATTATCTCGATTCTTTGATTGATTATAATAAAGTAGACAATATACTGTGTCCATATATAGAAAAATCAAAACAATATTTAATAAACTCTTTAAAGGAATTTTAAAAATGAAAAAAGTAGTATTTTTAATGGGTGGTTATTATCCTAATTTTTCTGCTGGAGGGGTTTGTTTAGGAAATATAATTGATGAAATAGACAAAGATTACGAAGTAATTGTAATTGCAATAGATTATACTACCAATTTAATGAAATATGAAAATTATCGAAATCATAAAATTGTTAGAATACACACCTTAATACATAAATTAGAGATTTTCACGATAAATTTAGAAAAGTCACAGTATATTTATCAAAGAATATGTGGGAATTTTTTTCATTTAATATTAAAAGGTTATAAACTACTATCAATATTGTTAAAAAAAAATACAATAGATAAAAAACTTTATAAGAAATACTTAGAAGCATTAAAAAACATTGAAAAAGTAAATTATATTATTCCAACCTGCGCACCATTTGAAAGTATTTTAGCAAGTATGAAGTATGTGCAGATTAACAAAAATTGTGAGATGATTCCGATATTATTTGATGGATATGCAAATGCAAAGAAGTTACATAGAACAAATTTTAATTACAAAATAAAATATAACAATCATATAAATTTAGAAAAAGATATGTTCAATAAATCTAAAGCAGTATTATATACAGAATCATGGGCTAAACACATTAAAAATCATTTTTTTATATATAGAAATAAATGTATAGAAATTGAACATCCAATGTTAAAAAATAATTTAGAAGATTATAATGCTATAAATGAAGAACTTGGTTACAAGGCAGTTATTTCATATATAGGTTCACTGAATTTCAATAACAGAAATCCACAAGGATTCTTAAAGATTATTGAAGATGCAATATTCAATAATTTTAATTTTTTATTTTGTGGTGCGGGAGATGCATTTAAATTAATAAAATCAACTAATAATGTTCAGAATAAAGGTAGAATTCCTAAAGAAGAAGCGAATTATATAGTATCAAAATCAACTTATTTACTTTCAATAGGAAATATAGATATTACGCAAACACCTAGCAAAATATTTGAAATGATATCAACTGGTAAACCAATAATACATTATTATTTTTCAAAATATGACCCTGTATTAAATATACTTGAACAATATCCTAACAAATGTTTATTAGATGATAAGAATGATTTAGAAGATAATAGAATAAAATTATACTCTTTTTTAATAAAGAAATGTGCTCTTGTTAATTTTGAAGAAATTAAAAAAATATATTGGAAGGCACTTCCTTCTACAAGTGCAAATATTTTAAAAAAAATTATGGAGGATTAAAAAATGTTAGAATTTAAAGATAAAACATTATTAATTACTGGGGGAACTGGTAGTTTTGGGAATGCGGTGCTAAACCGCTTTTTAAATACAGATATAAAAGAAATAAGAGTATTTAGTAGAGATGAATTAAAACAAGATAATATGAGACATGAATATCAAGCTAAATATCCAGATGTATTTAATAAACTTAAATTCTACATCGGAGATGTAAGAGATATTCAAAGTATTAAAAACGCAATGCATGGTGTTGACTATGTTTACCATGCAGCCGCATTAAAACAAGTACCTAGCTGTGAATTCTTTCCAATAGAAGCAGTGAAAACAAATGTATTAGGTACAGAAAATGTATTAACTGCTGCTATTGAAGCAGGAGTAAAAAGAGTAGTATGTTTATCGACAGATAAAGCAGCTTATCCAGTAAATGCTATGGGTACAAGTAAAGCTATGATGGAAAAAGTAATTGTAGCTAAATCTAGAACAGTAGATCCGGAAAAAACAAGTATTATGTGTACAAGATATGGTAATGTATTAGCTTCAAGAGGTTCAGTTGTACCTCTTTTTATTAATCAAATAAAAGCTGGTAATGATTTAACAGTTACTAGTCCAGATATGACAAGATTTGTTATGACATTGGAAGAAGCAGTAGATTTAGTATTATTTGCTTTTGAAAATGGACAATCCGGAGATATCTTTGTTCAAAAAGCACCTGCTTGTACAATTGGAGTACTAACAGAAGCTGTCAGAAGATTAATGAAAGCTGATAATGAAGTTAAAGTTATTGGTATTAGACATGGTGAAAAAATGTATGAAACATTACTTACTAATGAAGAATGTGCTAATGCAATTGATTTAGGTAACTTTTATAGAGTACCTGCTGACAAACGTGATCTTAATTATGATAAGTATTTTAATACTGGAGATAAAGATAGAAACACATTAACTGAGTTTAATTCTAATAATACAAAATTAATGGATGTTGAATCTGTAATGAATAAACTATTAGAAGTCCCACTTGTTAGAGAAGAAATTGCTTCTTGGGAGGAAAGATAATGAAGTATTTAGTACTAGGTGCCGGAGGAATGGCTGGTCATATAATTACAAACTATTTAATAGAACAAGGTGAAGAAGTAGAAGGATTAGAAATTCGTAATCTCTCTTATTGTAAAACTCATATAATGAACGCTACACATTTTGATGATCTTAAAGCACTAATAAATGTTGGTAAATATGACTACATTATTAATTGTATAGGATTATTAAACCAAGCATGCGATGAGCATTTAGGCCTTGCAATATTATTAAATTCTTATTTACCTCATTTTCTAGTAGAAATTACGAAAGAAATATCGACTAGAGTTATTCAAATGAGCACTGATTGTGTTTTCTCTGGGAAAAGAGGCCATTATACAGAATTAGATAATCCTGATGGTGAAACTTTTTACGATAAAACAAAAGCACTCGGTGAAATAAATGATAATAAAAATTTAACTTTTAGAAATTCAATTATTGGTCCGGATACCAACAAAGATGGTATCGGCCTTTTTAATTGGTTTATGAAACAAAATGGGAAAATAAACGGTTTTGAAAAGTCATTATGGACAGGTGTAACAACACTGACATTAGCTAAAGCAATGCATAAGGCTAGTTATGATAATTTAACTGGACTTTATAATTTAGTTAATAACGAAGTTACTAACAAGTATCAACTTTGTAATATGTTTAATAAGTATATGGATAAGGGATTAACCGTCAATAAAGTTGATGGCATCAATCACGATAAATCATTATATAGAACAAGAAATGATTTTGATTTTATTGTTCCTACATATGAGCAACAAATACATGAAATGAGTGAATGGATTAATTCACATAAAGAATTATATCCACATTATTTTAGATAGGAGAAGTCTATGAAAAAATTAAAATTAATGACAATAGTAGGTACTAGACCGGAAATAATAAAAATGTCTGCAATTATGAAAAAGTGTGATAAATATTTTGATCATATCATTGTTCATACTGGTCAAAATTACGATTATGAATTAAATGAAGTATTTTTCAAGGAGCTTGGATTAAGAGAACCTGATTATTATTTAGGAGTAGTTGGAAATGACTTAGGTGAGACTATGGGTAATGTTATTGAAAAATCGTATAATTTAATCAATGAACTAAAACCTGATGCATTAATTGTATTAGGAGATACAAATTCCTGTTTAAGTGTTATCTCTGCAAAGAGATTGAAAGTACCAATTTTTCATATGGAAGCAGGAAATCGATGCTTTGATGAAAATTTACCTGAAGAAATTAATAGAAGAATTGTTGACGTAACTAGTGACGTAAATCTATGTTATACAGAACATGCAAGAAGATATTTAAATGATGCGGGAGTTCCAAAAGAAAGAACATATGTAGTTGGTTCACCAATGGCAGAGGTATTATCAGAGTGTATTGACAAAATTAATTCTAGCAAAGTACTTGAAGAATTAAATTTAGAGAAAGGAAAATATATTTTATTATCTGCTCATAGAGAAGAGAATATTGATAATGAAGAAAACTTTTTTGCTCTAATGAATGCAATAAATGCTATGGCTGAGAATTATCAAATTCCAGTAATATATAGTACACATCCAAGAAGTAGAAAGTTTATAGAAAAAAGAGAATTTAAATTTCATTCTTTAGTTAGAACACTCAAACCATTTGGTTTTTATGATTATAATAATCTTCAACAAAATGCATTTTGCGTTGTGTCTGATAGTGGAACAATTCCAGAAGAAGCATCTTATTTTAAATTTCCAGCTGTTTCAGTTAGGACAAGTACTGAAAGGCCTGAGGCTTTAGATAAAGGAATATTTACAATTGGTTCAATTACTACAGAACAAGTATTACAAGCTGTAGATTTGGCGGTAGAAATGGATAAAAATCAAGACTTAGGTATAACAGTACCTGATTATGCGGATGAAAACGTTAGCATTAAAGTAGTTAAACTTATTCAATCTTATACAGGAATCATTAATAAAATGGTGTGGAGGAAAAATTAGTGAGTTCGGTTACTAAACAGGCATTTAGAAATGTTAAATTTACAATATTGGCTCAAGTGATAGTTTTTATTCTAGGGCTTGTTAAATCTGTTATATTTCCAAAGTACATGACAGTTTCATCATTTGGATATTGGCAAATATATGTCTTATATAGCACATATATTGGTTTATCTTATCTAGGATTTAACGATGGTATATATTTATTATATGGTGATTATGATTACAACGAATTACCAAAGAATAAGATATCAGCATCTATAAAGATATACATGTTACAGTTACTTATAATTTCATTTACAACAATCGGTTTAATTGTGTGTTTTGTAAATTCACCAAATAAAGCGTTTGCATTAATTGCAACTGCCATTACTATTCCTATTATGGGAATATATGGTGTTTTGATATATGTTCTTCAAATAACCAATCAAATAAAAAAATATAGTTTTTTTTCGATTGTAGATAAAGTTATAATGTTAGTTCTTTGTTTTTTTCTTTTGTTTTTTTCAAATGCTAAATTTGAATATATCATATTTTCTGATGTGATTTCGAAAATAATAGTCGTATGTATAATGTGTTATGATTGCAAGGAATTGATATTTAATACATATTTTGATTTTAAAATAGCATTTAAGGAATATAAGAATAATATTTTTGTTGGATTTAGTTTAATGCTATCAGGATTAACAGGAATGTTAGTAACTGGGATAGGAAGGTTTTTTGTAGAATCATTAGGAAATATTTCAGATTATGCATATTATTCATTTGGGATATCTATAACCAATATTGTGTTAATAATGATTGTAGCTATAAGTTATGTACTTTATCCAACTTTGAAGCGATGCGAGGAATCTGAGTATCCTTCCATATTTGTTTATATTGACAGATTTTTATATATCTTTGAATTTATAATGTTAATTTCATATTTTGTAATATATATATTTGTGATTGTTTATATTTCAAACTATACTCCTGTTTTAGAGTATTTGAACCTATTGTTTATTGTTATTTTTTTACAGGGTAAAATGACATTATTAAATAATACTTTTTATAAAATATTGAGAAAAGAAAAAAAATTACTAAAAGAAAATGTTTTATGCATTATAGTATTTATATTATTTTCATTGATATCTTTTGGATCAACTCATAATATTAAAGCAATTGCCTTATCAACAGCAGTAGCTATGTTATACCGTTGTTATTTTTCTGAACTTTATTTATCCAAATTACTTAATATTGAATATAAGAGGCAAATACTCAATGAGATTATTTTTTTATTTGTATTTTATATTATTAGTGAATTTTCTATTATTTCAATAGGATTCTTTATGTATACAATACTTGTTATTGTGATGTGCTTAAATAATAAAGTTTTTATCAAAAGTGTCGTAAAAAAATTTATAAGGTAAGATGGAGGATTTATATGAAATTGTGTGATAAGGATAAATGTACTGGCTGTGGAGCATGTAGTAATGTGTGTCCTATTAAATGTATACAAATGATAGAAGATTTTATGGGATTTAAACACCCAGTAATTGATTTAAAATCATGTATTAAGTGTGGACTGTGTTCTAGCACTTGCTCTGAAATTAATAAAGTAGAGTTTAATTATCCAATTTTAGCATATGCTTCGTTATCCAATAATCCTAATATAGTTCAATCGTCTACATCAGGAGGATTGGGATTTGAGTTTGCTAAATCTATCATTAATAGTGGTGGAAAGGTTTATGGTACTACATTAAACGATAATTTAAAAATAGAATTTGAGGAAATTACAAATTTTAATGATTTGCATAAACTTCAAGGGTCAAAATATGTTCAATCAGATTTAAAAAATACATTTAAACAAATACTAAAAGAATTGAAGGAACAAAAAAAAGTTTTATTTATTGGTACACCTTGTCAAAATGCAGGATTAAAGAACTTTTTAAAAAAGAATTATAATAATTTAGTTCAAATAGACATAGTATGTCATGGGGTTCCTTCGAAAAAAATGATGGATATGCATATTCAAGAAATAACAAAAAATAAAGTTATTCCGACAAGTGTTACTTTTAGAAATGGTAATAGAGCTTGTTTTTGTTTAGAAACAACGGATAGTGTCATATATAATGAATATGTACATAAAGATAAGTACATTATAGGTTTTATGAATTCTTTAATATTAAGGGAATCGTGTTACAATTGTCAATATTCTAGAAAGGAAAGAGTTGCTGATATAACACTGGGCGATTTTTGGGGATTGCCAAAGGATAGTTGCTTTTCTGAGAGAAAAAAAGATGGTGTCTCATTGTGTTTAGTCAATTCGACAAAGGGAGAAAAAATTCTTAATGAAATTTCAAATTGTATCACTTTAGAAAAACATTCTATAGAGGAATCAATGAAAAAAAATGAATCTTTTCATGGAACACCTAAAAGACCTAATAGTAGAGATTTTTTCAACTATTTAATAAAAAAACACTATTCTTTTTCAAAAGCTGTTTTCTTAGCGCTACCTTTAAAATGTATTGAATTGAGGATAAGACTAATTGTAAAAAATATCAAAAATACATTATTAAAACAATAATATATTTAAATAATTTCTTGATTGGCCACTTGAAGCATATAAGAAAAATCGTTTAGATTTAGTACTAATATGTGGATTATTTAAAACTAGTTCGCTAATTACAATCATTTTTTTATATAGTATTTTCTAATAAGATAAATCATCATGGTGTGTCTTATGGTCAGTCATAAACATTTTTACAAAGTATATGATAATTAACATACTGTACCATTGTGGAAGCATTTGAAAATCCTAAAAATAGTATATTACCAAATTGATTTTATCCACTTATTATAGTAAAAATAATTGTATTCAAGCATCGAAATTATTATTGATTAATTATTTTATGAAGAAATAAAAAAACGTATATAATAAAGAAATGTTTGTATTAAATAATGAATTGTGTTGTTCAGTGTTAATTTGAAAAAATGTTTCTTAATATGAAAGGTAATTTCCACATCATTAAAAGAACATATTTTATGTTGATAAATAAGAAATAACAATTTACAAAAAAATATTTCAACCATATATCGCTACATTTTATTTTGATTTATAACGTTAAATTACAGTAAATGCATATATTGTAATTGATATATATTATTAATTTATTGTTTAAACTAAATGAATATTTTTAAAAACTAGGAGCTAACTATTAAGAAGTAAAGATTTTTTTTAAAAAATTTTATAGTGACAATTTTGGACGCACTGAAAACAGCGCATAGAATGCACTTTTTAAAAAGTGTTCAGTTAGTTCAATTTAGTATAGTTTTGAAGGGGCAAAGGTACTGCCGGTCATCTCAAGAGTAAATATTACTCTCAGCAGTTTCTTTACTACATGCGACTGTGCGACTCTATATGCTTTCCCTTCGCTACTTTTTTTATCATAAAATGTTTTAAATGTTTCGTTATGCATGATGATGTAGGGTACTACATTAAATAAGGTTCGCCTTAGATTGGATGAGCCATGTTTAACCATTTTACCTTCATGGTACGAAGTACCGGATTGGTAAATAGAAGGTTCTACACCGCAAAAAGCACACAGTTGTTTTGCATTATCGAAACGTGAGAAATCTCCAAATTCACCAATAATAGAAGCTGCGGATATAGCTGATATACCTGGTATACTTACTACTGGTGAGTTAATTGTAGACATGATAGAATTGATTTCTTTTTCTATTTTATCTATTTCGTTGTTTAAACATTTTATTATTTGTAGATTTGCGGAGATTAAGGAATCGTTGTAGTCAAAATGATGACCGCATGTATTCTTGGCTGATTCTCTTAATTCTTCAAATCTGGATGTAGATATTACTCTGGATTTATTGTGCAGTAATACACAGTCGTTATGAGATAACTTACTAATACGTTTTACAGTTTTATATTTATTTAAAAGATATAGCGCTGTATCAGTGAATTTATTATTAAAGAACCCTTTAAATTCAGGAAACTCGACATCGAGAATACCTGTAAGCACTGTTTGATGCTTACTACGTTCGTCGATTAATGAATTTCTAGCACGTGTTAGTTGTTTTAAAGCTTCAGTATGGTATGATGAGTATACATAGGTTCTAGAGGCACCTGTTGATACGAATCGTGCTATTTGGGAAGCGTCGATTTTATCAGTTTTGGTTTTTCTATTGGACAAAGCGTTAGTAAAACGTTTGACTTGAAGAGGGTTCAATTCGTCAAAGTCATATCCAATAGATGATAGAAAGAGTTTTAAATTCTTTCCATAAATACCGGCTGCTTCTAGACCTATTTTGATTTTTTGGGAATAATCTAATGCGTCTAGAACCAACTTCAGTTTATAGAATCCTTCTCTTGTATTTTCAAAAGTGAAAGATTCTAAGACAATCTCACCTTCAGAAGTGAAGATGAAACAGTCGTGTTTATATTTGGCAATATCAATGCCGACATAATACATATAAGTTTCCTCCTTATGAATGTGATATATGGGCTGGCTTTGAACACAGTGTTTTTACATGAGCTTAATCTTGTGAGAAATGAAACATCAGGTGTTATCTAACTAATCAAAGCTGTAAATAAAAAACTGTGGTCCGATACTCCTTAAAATGGTCTACGCCACAGTGAAAAAAAACAAATCCACAGCCCAAAATAAATATTAAATAATAAATAATTCCCAGGAAAGGAAAATATTATTTAAATACCGGAGATATCGGATAATTAAATAATATAAAGTGAAATAATGCAATTAAATACTACATCATATCAAAATATCTTAGATTCTTTATCGAATCAATTAAACTTAAAAGAAAAAGAAATTTTAAATACTATTGATTCTGGTTACTATATGTTTCAACAAGATCGTCAAATATTATATATTGACGATTTATATGAATGTTACTTCAATATTGTGAAGAATTATTTTAAATGGAATATTGATAAAGTACCATTCTATAGTATAACAAGAAGATTAAAAGATACTGATAATGATGGATTAAGCCTGTTAGAATTACTAACAGAAGAAAATAGTTTTTCGAACTATTTAAAGGAATATGGTTTAACATTTAAATTTGATAAAGAAATAGAAATGTATGTTAATGGTAATAAAGTTAATATTCCCGATGATAAGAAATATAAACCTTATCTTAAATATAGATTTTCATATGATTATTCATTTAAAGGTTATGCTTTTGATGATCAATTAATGAATAATGAGATATTAGAAAGAGTTAAGTATGGTCCAGAGTTCTTTGGACATCTTTTTAATTACATAGATAACGATGATGAAATCATCGATAATTATCTAGAACAAAGTAAATTATACAAATTTGAGTACTTAGTACCTATTGAAGATATTTACTTTGAAAATTATGAGGAACTAACTAATGAAGAGAAACAATATCACATCCTAGCGATGATGATGTTAAGATTGTATTTCTATAAATATGATAAGGATTTTGTAGAAACTGATGAAATGAATCCACTAATGGTAGTGGCTAATTATAAGTCCCTTTCTAGCAAATATCTTGTAAATAAAACTGAGTTAGATGATGAGGCACTAGGCTATTAGTCTAGTGCTTTTTTATTCTATATAATATCTGAAAATTATGAAAAGATCCATTTTATATAATTGGAAGTTTTTAAGCATATTTACTTTAATTAGGAACAATAGTAACAAATCACCAATGAAGATTAGAAAACATTATGAAAGTATTAATTAATGCAAAAGAATTAGAGTTATCTAATTTGGCTTTATACTCTAATCAAAGAGAGTGTGCTGATTATTTAAAAACTTAATTAAATATTATGAGTTATAGCTAATATTATGATTGTTATATCGTAACGGAGCCATGTTTTTTTAATGAATGTATAGTTACTGTTCTAGTACCTAAGCATCACTTCTTTTCATACTTAGAGCCACCGGAAGGTGGCTCTTTTTAAATATAACGTGTATGTCATACATCTAGGGTGATAGGGTGAAAGTTTCTCATGAGCGTAGTTACTAACGAATTATATATCGACTTGCAAGGTTTCAGATAGTCAGGTAAATTGAAAGGGGTATAAAAATATAACAAGAATAAAACATTATCATCTATATTTTTAGAGTCCCTTGAGAAATAATGATTAGTGCATTTTTACCTGACGAATGTTCTTTATGTAAATCAACGCTACTTTCTTTATTAAAGAAAACCTTGATAGCTATATATATTAAACTTCATTATTACACATCTTTTTGCTTATATTTTATTTGAATTTTAATATTCATAAGCTTTAAATATTATCAGATGTTATTCCTTTATTTCTAATCTTGCTGAGAAATTATCTTTCATACTCGATATATCTTCTATTCCTGAATCAATACGACCTAATGAAATTAAAGAATCGGAGTATCTAAAATCTCTATAAAAAATAGATAAATTTCCCCAAGGAGCATATAAGCACAAATCACCAATGTGTGGTTCAAATCCATCGGGTTCATTTTTTGTTGGTAATTTCTTATCCAAATATGCTATTTTTTCAATATGATTAAAATCTTCAAAAGTCAATTCAAGAGGTAACATATCATATAACGCATTTGCCGCGGGAGTATCATACAGTGTAACATCATATCTAATATCATTGATGGTTAAAATAAGTTTTTTCTCCATTGTCTCTTCCTCGTTTTCTTTTAAAATTGTATGTTTTTGGGGTGATGTCTTTTCTTGTAAATCATTTGTATTTGTTTTCTCTTTATGTGCTAAACAACCTGATAGCAGTATACAGTAACTAAACAGAATTATTAGAATTACTTTTTTTATCATTATACTGCCTCCTTTTGTTTAATAATATTTTTGTTCCATAATGAGCAATGAAAACACATAGACTCATAATCGCTAAGTAGTCAATATAGAAAAATAATTGAAATTCACTAAAATTCATAAATACAAATTCACTTTTTAAAAAGAGATAGGTTAAAAAATCTCTTTTTAAGAAAGCATATATCCCATATAATGCAATGATCATTGAAAGTATAAATGACAATGCTGATAAATTTATAGATAAATATTTCTTTATTTTTATTCGTTTAATAAGGGTATTCCAATGTATACCTAAATGTAGTCCGATTAGTATAAATCCCCAATAAGCGCCTAAAATATGTAACTTTCTTACTGTAGATATATGTCCAGGAATATTTAGGGAAGTTAATATATACTGTGACATAACAATTCCACTATACATTTGAACCAGCATAGATATAAGAACAAGTATATTGATGACAAGATAAATTATTCGTATTATAGAATATTTACCTTTGATTATTTTAGAATACCAATGGAAATTAAGAACATTATGAATAATAAAAAGAATAAACATTATCATTCCTAGCCATTCATGCACTTCTTGTGTAAAAAATTGATAGCCGCTTAGTATAAAAAGACAAAGTATCATTAATATATCAATAGTTATCTTTACTTTTTGTTTCATTCATCCAGCGCCTTTTTTATACATGTTATTGCATTTAAACAACGGGGATAGCCAATATAAGGTAAGCATTGTGAAACAACTCTCATTAGGAATTTATCATCATTACCTAAATTCATATTTCCTTTTGCATGAGCAACTAATTGCGGCTCACATCCTCCTTGCGACATTAAAAAGCAAAATGTAATCATTTCACGATGAACTAACGATAATCCTGTCCGAGTATAGTAATCTCCAAAACAATTTTCTGCTAGCCAGCGATTGATATGATTTATTTTCCAAGCATCTTCCATGTGTTCACCAAATATTTGGACTTGAACATCAATTCCATTTTTTAAACGTGTTTCAAGGGTAGTTGTAGTTTGGGATTGTAAGGGTAATGAAATTGATCTTTGGGAAAGTTCATTATTTGTAATTTCTAAAAATGGTAACATTTTCCCAAAACCTAAATAATCACAAGACTGATAGACAGTTTCTTTGATCATAATAGGTGATACTTTTTTATCTAAAGCTTTTGATAATATAAATTGAAATGCTTCTTTTGCCTGACTGCCTAAAAGTACTGCTAGAATAGCAAGATAGCGAGTTTCAACATCTAATTCTTGATTTTTTTCATTAACAACTTCATCAAAGGCAAAGTATTCAAATCTTTCCATAAATTCTTTATCAGTTTCATATAATTTTTTTATGTCCATTTTATAAACCTCTTTCTATGTGATTTTTGTAGTACATATTTTATTACATCTATTAAATATCAATAAATATATTTACTTTGTAGTAAATAATATTAAAAATTAAATTATACTTTTTGACTTCCTATTGACCAAACATGCTCTTCTTTAGCTGTTGCAGTAGTATTTTGTGCCATAACACCAACTAATTGATGTGGGACATAAAGTTCTTCTAAGTAGGCTATATCTTGATTACTAAGAGTAAGATTAACTGCTTTTACTGCACCGTCGATGTGATGCATTTTTGTAGCTCCTACAACAGGAGAAATAACTTTTGTTAAAAGCCATGCTAAGGATATTTCTGTCATAGAAACATTGTATTTTTGCGATAATTCAATCACACGATCAATAATAAGTTGATCTTGTAAAGCAGTTGCATCGTACTTTAAACGAGCATAACTGTCTTCCACTAAGCGTTTAGATGTCTGATCTGGCAATTTTGATAAACGTCCTCCGGCAAGAGAACTGTAAGGCGTCATTGCAATATTATTTTCTACACAGTATTTTGCCATTTCACGTTCTTCTTCACGAAAAATCAAATTATAATGACCTTGAATAGAAATAAATTTTGTAAATCCTTCTTTTTCTGCCAACGCATTGGCTTGTGCTAACTGATATGCATAACAGTTTGAAATTCCAATATAGCGAATTTTTCCAGCTTTTACCATATCATCTAAGCCCTCCATAATATCATACAAAGGTGTTTGATAATCCCACATATGATAGATATAAAGATCAACATAATCCATTCCAAGATTTTCTAAACTTTTATTTAATTGATTTTTAATATGCTGCTGGGCAGTAATACCATTTTTTATTTCTTCATTTGTACGAGGTAAAAATTTGGTCGCAACAACAATGTCTTTACGTTTAGCAAAATCTTTCAAGGCTCGACCCAAATACTGCTCGCTTGTTCCACTTTGATAGGCAATGGCCGTATCAAAAAAGTTAATACCTAAGTCGAGCGCATGTTTGACAATCTCACGTGTTTTCTTTTCATCAATTGTCCATGAATGCTGACCGTTTTTGGCATCACCAAATCCCATACAACCAAGACAAATTCTTGAAACTTTTAAATTTGAATTTCCTAATTGAATATATTTCATTTTATTGATTACCTTTCTTTAATAACCAATGTTTTCTAACCATTGGATAATTTCTTCTTTTGAATCATTGATTTCATTTCGATAGACTCCAATAACGTTCGTTTCTAGATGTGCAGAATTTGGGAGTTCACTTTGAATATCTTCTACACTTCTTGATAATCCACCTGTACCATGGCAACAAAATAAAACAATATTTTTATCTGATAGATTATTTTCATCAATGAAAGTAAGCACAGGCATAGGTACTGAATACCACCAATTTGGATACCCAATAAAAACAGTATCGTAATCATTTAGATTATCCACTTTTTCTTTTAAGACAGGCCGCGCATTTTTTGTTTTTTCATCAGCTGCACGATCTAAGCATTCATCATAATTGCTTGGATATGGTATTGTGACTTGGATAGAAAATAAATCACCACCAATATTTTCTTGAATCCATGTTGCTATTTTACCTACATTTCCAGGTTGTAAAATACTTGCGGAACTTGTGGCATCTACATTATCATTTTGATCACCAATAGATTCATAATGTTTAAGTGCGCTTTCTATTGAAGCTTTTTCGTTTTCTACAACTGTATTATCTGCCCAACTAAAATAAGCGATAAGTATTTTGGATGATTCTTTGTTGTCAACAGTGCTTGTTTCAGTAGTGGTGTTTGGTATCTTAGTACATCCTGTAATCATAAATGACATTAACAGCAAAACAACTAATTTTTTTATCATAGATTAGCTCCCCAAATTGATTTCCTGTAACCATTGTCTAATAGTATTATCAGAATTATTTACTGAAGAACTTCCAATATGTAAACCATTTGTCACTGCAGCATTTGGTTCTAAATTTTTGATTTCATTAACAGTATTAGATAGCCCGCTTCCGCCACTTGTACAAAATGGAGCAATTGTTTTATTAGATAAATCATAATTATCAAAAAAAGTATATAATATCATTGGCATATCACCCCACCAGTTTGGATAGCCAACATAAATCACATCATATTCATTCATATTTTCAATCTGATTTCTGATTGCAGGTCTTGCATCTGCACGTTGTTCTTCCTGAGCTAAATCCACAACAGTATCATAATCATCACCGTATGGAACTACGGCTTCTATTTCAAAAATATCTGCATTTGTTTGCGATTGTATTGTTTGTGCAAGATTCTTGGTATTGCCAGACCATGAGAAGTAGACAATCAAAGATTTTGTATCGGTCTTAGCTGATTGCTCTATAACTGACTGATCAGTTGAATTTGATGGTGGATTATTTTTTTCTTTACTGTTGTTTTGACATCCTCCATAAAGCAGCATAAAACTTAATATAATTAAAATCGAAAATATTTTTTTCATTTTAGAAGACTCCTTTCATTTTTAGGTACTAGCATCTGTAATTGGACCGGTACTTGTGAGATATTCGATGATATTTTCAATCTTTGTTAACTGGTCATTATTCCCTTGTTTTTTTAATTCATCTTTAATCTCAGTAAGGTCTTTAATCATTTGTTCTCCTTCATTTTTGTCTAATAGCCATATCCCTCCATTTCTTTGTGAAGAAAGTTGAAAAGAGAGCAAAATCGGTTCATCAAGTGATATATAATCGATTTCTCCATCAGAGTAATGAATTTCAGTATTACTCATTAAACTATAATAACCGTCTTTATTGACTTGAACATCAATATTCATATTTTCATAACTTTTTGTTTCATCTTTAGAAACTATTTCTATAGGTTTTTTCAATTGCAAGTCGTTAATATTTTTATCTTCATCAGCGTGAATGACAAGGGGTAGTGTAAATAGAAGTAGAATAGTAAGAAAAATATATTTTTTCATCATATCTATTGGATAAAATGAATATGATGTAAACGTTCTACTTCTGCTACACTCTGCATATCTAATATTAAATTTATATGAGTATTCACTTGTTCTATTTGTGTCATTTCTCCTAAAGATAGATTAAAATTTTGAATAGCATAATTTTCTTGTGTACGTTCAAAATATGCTGATTTTAGAATTGCAATAGTTTTATTTTGATTAAGCCATTTTAAAATAATTTGGGCAGATAACTTATTGTAATGATTTCTAAGACTCTGTAATGTTTTGTTATAAAAAATATCATTTTTACCTTCTGAAATATAATGATCATTTTTAAGGGCGTTAAGTACACTTGTTTTACATTTATCTTGGTTTGTAATTTGAAAAATATCAAACAGAATTTTCACACTGTTAGATAGCGGTATAGTTTTCATATATTACCTCCTTATTTTTCTAGTTTTAAGCATTGACCGATAACATCACCAGTTAAAAGATATTGATATGTAGGCATTTCAAACAATACTGGTTTTAGTAATGAGTAGTCTAATTTTCCAGTTTCATTTAAAATATTATCTTCTGCATGAACAGCAGTAATTTTACAAATGTAATTTTCAAAGCCTGATGTTTCATAGATATCGTCTACTGTGCATTCCATAACAACAGGAGATTCGTCAATAATTGGTGTTCTAGTTATACCAATGTGATATTGAAATACATTTGATTTATCGATCTTATATCCACTTACTGAACCTACATAGTCAGCTTTTTTTAACATAGATCGATCTACTAAATTAATCGTTAAGGCTCTATTCTCCTTTATTCCACGGTTTGTATAATGGTTAGAGGCAAGGCTGATCATCACATGATCATGACCCATGATTCCCAAATGTCCTACTAGCAGATAATTTGGTTTTTTATCAATCATGGCTCCAACAACAACTAGTGGCGTTGGATATAGTGCTAAGCTTTTTCCAATAGTTTTTTTCATATTAATCTCCTAATCAAATATTTTTTTCTTTATTTATTTCGTATCTTAAATAATCCAATCGAGAAATTTGTTTTTCTTTCAAATGCACCTCGTCAAGGATGCCGTTTCTTTTTTTATTTAACATCTTTATACGTTCTTTTTCACTTATTTTTCCTTGCATCATCAAAAGCATATATTTCCCAATTTCTTCATTGGTAAAACCAATATCGTGAAGTGTTATTATCATGCTTAAACGTTCAATATCACGATCATCATAATGCCAGGAACCCATGACTTTTTTTACTTCTTGACATAGTCCCCAATTCTCATATTCTTTAAGAATTTTGATGGGAATATTATATTTTTGACTAGCTTCATCTATTGTCATTTCATTGAACTCCTTTCTTACAAAAATAAATAAAGGTATTCCAACTGGGAACACCTTCATTATATAGTTTCATTATTTGTAATGTCTAATGCCTATTTTTTATGTATAGATATGCTTTTAAAGTATTTCTTTGAGAATTCTATAAATGTTTTTGTTGCTAAAGGAAAAACTTCATCTTTTTTCCAGGCTAATGCTGTACCATGTGTTAGTCTAGGAGAAAAAGGTATGAAAACTATATTTTCGTAACTATATTTTAGTTTTATACCAACCACGGCTCCGACATGACTCTCTGTTAGTAGTACTTCATTATATTGAAGATTACCAATTGCAATAACTTGAATTTGATTAGAATATTCGCCAAGCCATTTTCTTACCCGATTACTTTGAAAATTGCCGTCAGGTAAAATCAAGGGAACTTCTACTAAATCTTGAGGTTGAATAGATTCTTTATTTGCTAGTAGAGAATCTTTTCTAACGAGTAGACCCCATTGTTCTTCGGTAGGCATGCTGATAAAATTAAATTTTTGAATATCAAATGGTTCTGACATTAAACCAACATCTAATAGTCCTCTTTCGATGTTGTCATAAATATTTTTTGCATTACCACTGTAAAATTCATAGGTTACCCTTGGATACATCTCTTTAAAAGCAGCAATGCAATCTGTAAGATAGTGGGTTGACTGATATTCTCCGCATCCAATGGAAATGACCCCTTCTAAATTTTCTTTCTTATGTAAAAAATCTTGTTTAGTTTTATCTGCTAATGCAAGAAGTTCTTGAGCGCGTCTTTTTAAGAGCATCCCATCTTCTGTCAAAATAATATTATGATTACTACGTACGAATAATTTTACTCCCAATTCTTCCTCTAATTGTGCGATTTGACGAGAAAGTGTTGGTTGAGTAACATGCAGCTGCTGTGCAGCCCTTGTAATATTTTCTTCTCTGGCGATTGCTAAAAAGTAATTTAAGACCCTAAGTTCCATATTTAAACACCCCAAATTTAGTATAGCATATAGGGAATGATTTTAAAGTATATCTAAACAATAGAAATATTTTCTTTTAATCTTATTCATCTTTTCTTAGTATCTTATATATCCTATAATGATTACAAGAGGTGAATGAAATGTTTTTGATACAAAAGATAGAAGAGCTTATGGTTAATCATCCAGATGCTAGATATGCTGTTGGTGATTTTGTTTTGCATGAACAAAAGAATCTTCATAATTATACAATTAATGAAGTTGCCGAACACAGTTATACATCTAAAGCAACTGTTGTTCGTTTCGCGAAGACTTTGGGGTTTGAAGGCTGGCGTGAATTTATGAAAGTTTTTATTAGCGAGATGAAATATTTAGAACAGCATCAAGGGGATGTCGATGCTAATTATCCATTCACTGAAGATAGTTCAGTAGATGAAATTATCAATAATATAAAAAAAGTACAAATAGAAAGCATTCAAGATACAGCTGACTTAATCGAAACAGATATGTTAGAAATGGCAACAAGTTATTTATTAAAAGCTAAGCATATTGTAATTTTTGGATTAAGTCCTAATATTTTTTTAGGTGAGTTGTTTCGTCGTAAGATGATAACAATAGGAAAATCAATCGATATTGCAAAGTTAGGGGAAATGGGGATTATTTCAAGAACGCTTGGATCAGACGATTGTGCAATCATGATTTCTTATTCTGGGAATAATGAAAATGGGGAACCGATGCGTTATTTACCAGTCTTATTAGACAATCAAGTACCTGTTATTGGGATTACAAGTGGTGGAGATAATTATTTAAGGAAGAAATTATCTTGTGTATTGACGATATCTTCTAAGGAAAGACTTTATACAAAGATTTCTAATTTTGCGACAGAGGAGTCTATTCACTTTATTTTGAATTGTTTATTCTCATGTTATTTTGCGAGAGATTTTCAAAACAATAATCATTTTAAGTTACAGCACTCTAAAGTTTTAGAAACACATCGTGTAGCAGTTTTAAATCAAATGAAAGATGAGAAATGAAACTTCTTTTTCTATGATCGATAGAAAAATGGAGTTTCTTTTTTTAATGAGTAAATTCTGATAAAAGTTTCATGAAGTTTCATAAAAAACAAAGAATGAATAGAGGATTTTAAAACTAATTTTCTGATTTTTTGAATTTATTGAAAGCGGTTTTTAAAGGTGCTAAAGTGGGGGAGTGAAAACAAGAAAATACTTTGTGATGGATAATTATAAAGACCGGTCAAATACATTTGTAGTGATTATCTTTCAAGAGGATTTGAAAAAGAGAGAGGATATGAAAATGAGTAAGAAATATAATTCACTAGCAAAGAAAATTGTTGAATTAGTTGGTGGAAAAGAAAATATAAATGAAGTTTATCATTGTGTAACAAGATTACGTTTTAAGTTGGCAGATGAACAAAAAACGGATGTAACTAGATTAGAGGAAACTGATGGAGTGACAAAAGTTATTCAAAATGCTGGGGTATTTCAAGTAGTGATAGGAACACATGTGAGTGAAGTTTTTGAAGAGGTCGAAAAATATGTTGATATAAATTCTAAAAATGTAAGTGAAGTAACAGAAAAAAAAGGAATTGTTAATACAATTATTGAATTTGTTGCTGGAACATTTCAGCCTGTAATTCCTGCTTTATCTGGAGCAGGTATGGTAAAAGCTGTTTTAGCATTGCTTGTTGTTTTTAATGTAATTACCACGGATTCACAAACGTATACATTATTAAATATATTTGCAGATGGAGTTTTCTTCTTTTTACCTATGATATTGGCTTATACAGAAGCACAAAAATTGAAATGTAATCCGATTTTGGCAGTTGGTGTTGCAGCTATGATGTTACATCCTAATTGGATAGCTTTGGTACAGGCGGGAGAACCGGTACACTTTTTTGGAGCAATTCCTTTTACACTTGCAACTTATACATCGAGTGTTATACCTATTATTCTTGTGGTTTTAGTTCAATCTTATGTAGAACGTTTTTTAAATCATTGGATTCCAAAATCAGTTGAGCTTGTTTTTGTTCCAATGTTGACATTCTTAATAATGGGTACTTTAGCATTTTCTGTACTAGGTCCTATTGGAAGTATTTTAGGTGGATATCTTGCTGATTTCTTTACTTTTTTAAGTACGAATGCAAGTTGGGCACCAGCATTATTGATTGGTGGTTTTCTTCCAATTATGGTTATGTTTGGATTGCATAATGGGGTTGCACCATTAGGTGTCATGCAAATGGGACAATTGGGATACGACAGTATTTTTGGACCTGGATGTGTATGTTCTAACATTGCTCAAGCAACAGCATCTGCAGTTGTTGCTATTCGCACTAAAGATAAAAAATTAAAACAAGTTGCAACATCTGGTTCAATTACAGCTTATATGGGAATTACAGAACCTACATTATATGGTGTTAATTTGCCAAAGAAATATCCTTTGATTGCTGCAATGATTGGTGGAGCAAGTGGTGGACTCTATGCTGGATTGACTCAGACTCATCGTTTTGCAACAGGATCTTCTGGTATCCCAGCAGTCTTATTGTATATTGGTGATAATACGATGACTTGTTTTTATAACATTTTAGTTGCTTTATTGATTTCAATTGTAGTAACTGCCGTTTTAACATTGTTATTAAGTTTAAAATTTGAAGGAAAAGAGGATCAAGAAGTAATTACTGATTTAGATAAAAATATAATTTTATCACCTATTAAAGGAGAAGTATTGCCATTGAGTCAATCTGAAGACGAAGCCTTTTCATCAGAAAGTATGGGAAAAGGTATTGTCATTGTTCCCCGTGAAGGAAAAGTTATTGCTCCTTGTGATGGAACTGTATCAGTTTTATTTCCAACAAAACATGCAATTGGAATTATATCAGATTCAGGTGTAGAAATATTAATTCACATTGGAATCAATACTGTCAATCTCAATGGTAAAGGATTCAAAACATATATTAATCAAGGTGATCGTATAAAAGCTGGAGATTTATTAGTAAGTTTTGATATCGATGAGATTAAAGAAGCCCACCTTTCAACTCAAACAATGATTATAATTACAAATTCAAATTCATATGAAACTGTAAAATCAACAGATGCTAAAAATATTGATTTCTCAGATCAATTACTAACAATTCAAAGATAAGGAGATTATTATGTTTTATAAAAATTTAAAACCGTTTCCTCAAAACTTTTTATGGGGAGCTTCAACTTCGGCATATCAAGTAGAAGGTGCATATAATGAGGATGGAAAAGGAATGTCTGTGCAGGATGTTCATAACCCACCTGAAGGAATTACAGATTTTAAGATTGCAAGTGATCATTATCATCATTTCAAAGAAGATGTGAAGTTAATGGCTGAGTTAGGGATGAAAGCTTATCGTTTTTCAATTGCCTGGACACGAATCTTACCAGATGGCGATGGAGAAGTAAATGAACGAGGAATACAGTTTTATAATGATTTGATCGATGAACTTATTTCTTATAATATTGAGCCAATTGTTACAATGTATCACTTTGATCTCCCCTATGTTCTTCATCAAGATGGTGGATGGTGCAATCGTAGAACAATTGATGCATTTGAAAAATATGCAAAAGTTTTATTTGAAAATTATGGTGATCGCGTCAAATATTGGTTAACGATCAATGAACAAAATGTTATGATCAATCATCCTAATGCCATGAATCCTGGAAGAATTCCTACTAAAAAGGAACTATATCAACAATGTCATCATATGTTTGTTGCAGCTGCGAAGGCAACACTCTTGTGTCATGAAATGGTTCCTTGTGGAAAAATTGGACCTGCACCAAATATTACAGCCATATATCCAGAAAAATGTAATCCAAGTGATGTGATTGCTGCAGATAACTGGGAAGCAATCAGATGCTGGTTATATTTAGATGTTGCTGTTTATGGTCGTTACAATTCTCTTGTATGGTCTTATTTAGAAGAAAAAGGATACACCCCAATTATAGAAAAGGGGGATATGGATATAATTGCCAAAGCAAAACCGGATTTTTTGGGTGTTAACTATTATGCTACTGCAACAGTTGCAGCTGCAAAAAATGATGGAACAGATTGTCAACCTCGTAATGGGGATCAACAAGTCATGATTGGTGAAGAAGGTGTTTATCGTGCTGCAAAAAATGAATATCTTGAATTAACTGATTTTGGATGGATGGTAGATTCAATTGGAATGAGAGTCACCTTAAGAAGAATTTATGATCGCTATCATTTACCACTACTTATTACAGAAAATGGTTTGGGAGCTAAAGATAAAATATCAAAAGATGGTTGTATTCATGATGATTATCGAATTGATTACTTAACCAGGCATTTTTATCAAGCACAATTAGCCATTACTGATGGGGTCGAATTAATTGGATATTGTCCATGGGCATTTATAGATTTGGTTAGTACACACCAAGGGTATGGAAAACGCTATGGATTTGTGTATGTTGATCGTGATGAAATGAATTTAAAAGAGCTTAAAAGAATAAAAAAAGATAGTTTTGAATGGTACAAAAATATTATTATTCAAAATGGTCTAAAATGATAATTATATATTTTAATATGGCTATTCATTAATTTAAAAATATGGAAAATAAATGCTAAATCAAGAAGTTTTATCCTAATGTGATACATATTGTTCTTGGTTTAGCTTTTTTCACATCTTTGACAAGCATCCATAATGGATAAATTATTAATAAACAGCAGTATTTTAACGTTTAAAGTAAAATATAGAGAATACATAGTTAAATAGAGATAGTGTCAAAGAAATGTATTTAGTGTCAAATATAGCGTATTTTTACTTGATGAATGTAAATAAAACTAATTTATATACAAATATTTAGACACTGTAAAATTATTTTTTTGTAATTTGTTAATCTAGTTACAGGGAGGTGAGGAAATGTTAAATATTGTTTTACTTTCACATGGACATCTGGCATCTGGAATGAAAAATACAATAGAATTAATAGCCGGGAGACAAGATAATCTATTTACTTATGATGCGTATGTAGATGGCAATAATGATATTAAAGCTTTTTTATTAGATTTTTTAAAAATACATTTAAATGAAAAGGTAATTGTTATTACTGATTTTTTAGGCGGTAGTGTCAATAATGATGCAATTGAATGTAAAAATAATTATGATTTTTATTTAATTACCGGTATGAATGTTTTGTTAGTATTAAATTTAGTTTTAAAGTATTGCAATAGTGAGCTAGATTCAGTTATTAGAGAAAGTATTCAAGAATCACAAAAAATGATTTTGTCACTTGATCATAGTTATGAAATAGAAAATGAAGAATTTTAGGGGGAATAAAAATGATTAAATTATTAAGAGTAGATCATCGGCTTTTACACGGACAGGTCGTTTATTCCTGGTGTTCGCAAATTAAGCCTAATTGTATTTTAGTTGCCAATGATGAAGTAGTAGAAAATGAGATTAGAAAAGCAGCTTTGAGACTGGCTAAACCGAATGAAACAAAGCTAGTTTTTAAAAGCATTAATGATTCTGTGACAGCTATAAATGAGGGAAAAACAGATAAATACGATTTGATGATAGTAGTAAATAATATTGAGGATGCAGTTAAATTGGCTGAACAATGTCCACAAGTTAGTAGTATAAATTTAGGGGGAACTAAAGCTAATGAATTAACACATGCTATTTCCAATATGGTTAATGTAACAACTGAAGAAGAATTGCTATTAAAAAAAATTGTGGCTCAAGGAATAGAAGTATTTTTACAGGGTGTTCCAAGCGAACAAAAAAAAGAATATAGATAGGAGTGAGAATAATGGAACAAGCTATATTAGTAGGTTTGGTAGCTTTATTTGGTTATTTAGAGGTTGTTTTTGGTAATTCAATGATACAACGCCCTATAGTAATGGGACCGTTGGTAGGTTTAGTGTTAGGTGATTTTAAGACGGGACTAGAGGTTGGAGCTACTTTAGAACTTGCTTTCATGGGAAGTGTGGCAATTGGTGCAGCATTACCACCTGAAATTACAGCTGGTGGATTACTAGGAACTGCTTTTGCAATAAGCACTGGTAATGGAACTGAGGCAGCATTAGCTTTATCGTTGCCAATTGCGACAATTTCTTTGTTAATAACAAATGCATTTTTTTTAACAATAAGAGCTTATTTGCTTCATAAATCAGATTCATATGCTGTAAATGGCAATGTGAAGGGAGTTAATCGTATGCATATTATTAGTTCGTTGTCATGGCCTATTTTTATGGCTGTATTAATGGCAGGCTCATTTTATGTAGGAGGTCCAACTGTTCAAGCAATATTAGAAATGATACCAGATTTTGTTAATGATGGGTTGTCAGTTGCTACAGGAATTTTACCAGCTTTAGGATTTGCCTTATTAGCTAGTATGTTGATTAATAAAAAAGTAGCACCATTCTTTTTATTAGGTTTTGTTCTATCGGCTTATTTGGAAATGCCGATTCTAGGAATTACATTAATTGGAATTATTATTGTAATGTTGATGATTACACAAGAACGAACAAAAGAAAATATTGTTATTGAAGGAGATATTGATGATGATTTCTAAAATTACTAAGAAAGATATAAATAAATTATTTTGGCGATCTATGTGTGTAAATGCATCTTTTAATTATGAACGACATATGAGCCAAGGAATACAATATGCACTTAGTCCAGCATTAACAAAACTATATGATGACAAAAAAGATTTATCAAAAGCACTAGTCAGACACTCAGAATTTTTTAATTCAACGCCTGCATTATGCCCATTTATTTTAGGCGTGACATTAGCTCTTGAAGAAAAAAATGCCGAAGATCAGGAGTTTGATGAAAGTTCTATTAACGCAATAAAAGTAAGTTTAATGGGTCCGCTAGCTGGAATTGGCGATTCTATTTTTTGGGGTACATTACGCCCCCTTGCAGGCGGTATTGCATGTTCGCTAGCATTAGCTGGGAATTCTTTTGCTCCGATTATTTTCTTATTACTTTTTAATATACCGCATCTTCTAGTTCGGTATTTTGGTTTAAAATTTGGCTATAATTCAGGGATGAAAGCTTTGGTAAAATTTGAGGAATTAGGTCTAACTGAAAAAATATTTAGTGCCGCTTCTATTTTAGGGCTACTAGTTATTGGGGGGATGGTTGCATCAATGGTTAGTGTCAATTTAGCATTAACTATCGGCAGCGGTGATTCAGCAGTTGCAATAAATGATATCATTAATGGAATTATGCCAAAAATGTTATCATTATTAACTACGTATTTGATCTACGTATTAATAAAAAAAGGGATTAAAGTTAATTATTTGTTAATTGGGATTGTAATTGTAAGTATTTTAGGAGCTTTAATTGGAATATTTTAGGTTTTACTAGGAGGATATATGGAAGAACGGCAAATATTAAATACTAAACAGGAATTACAAATTTATTTAAAAGAGATTACTGCAAAAATAAATTTTATTGATTTTCAACAGTATACAACTATTGCAATTTCTAAGTAATTATTGCTGAGTCGTAATTTAACTAGCCATTATCTTAATGAGTTTTTTAAAGAAGGAAAATTAGTTAAAATAAATTCAAGACCTGCATATTTCTTTGATAAACAAGTATTATTAGAATCTTTTAAATTACAAAATATTCAAAATGAATTTTATGATTTGCAAGAATTGATAGTACTTTTGGAAAAAGAATTAAAAAAGGAAAATGTATTTAAACAATTAATTGGTTTTAATTCTGGTTTAAAGAAGGTTGTGGAAAAATGTATAGCTGCCATTAATTATCCTCCGTTTGGTTCACCATTATTATTAATCGGTGATTATGGTTCAGGACGTTCATATATTGCACAATTATGTTATTTACAAGCAAAATATGAAAATTTAATTAGTAAAGATAACTTATTTTATGAGTTGGATGGTTTAGAAATAAATAAATATAGTCATGAAATCCAATGTAATATGATTAAGGAAATAATTCTAAAATGTAATAGTAATGATTTTCTTTATTTAAAAAATTTTGAATATTTGTCAGAAACTATACAAACTACAGTTATTAATGAAATAAAAAAGAATAATACGGTTGATTTAAGAATGGTTATTTCTAGTACAAAAGAAATAAAGATTTTGAGTTCAGTAAAGGATACTTTAATTGAGTGTATGATTCCTAATTTTTCCTCCCGGTCAATTCAGGAAAAAGAACATCTTGTTGCCAGTTTTTTTGAAAATGAAGAAAAACGAATCAAAAAACATATTAAAATTACTGAGCGAACTTTACATATTTTGTGTACATACGATTTTAAGACAAATATACAAGGTCTAAAAGAATGTATTCAATCAATATGTATTCAAAGATATCCATTAGCAAAACAAGAAAACTGTTTGAAAATTACAGTATTTTCTTTACCAGATTATATTTTAAAAAATGCCTCATTGAACCACAAAGATGAGACTAGATTTCTTAGTATAAATGAAATAAAAAATAATATAATGTTTGGTGATGAAAAAATATTATGTAAAAATATAGTAGAATTGGCAAATAATTACTTAAAAAATAATTTAAGTTATACATATTTTTTACAAGCTGCATATCAGCATATTAATGATTATGATGATTTAATTATTTTTAAAAAAAATCAAAAAGATGTTAAATTAAAATATATTGAACATATATTAATTAGACTGTTTGATGATATTGGTGATATTTATAATATAAATATGCCTAGAAATTTTGTTTTCTTTGTAACCAGATGGATCTATTATCATGCAGAATTTTCTAATGAAATTTCACATTGGAAAGATGCCTATCATGTTACTATTGAAACTACGCTTGAATTAATAAGTAAAAAATCATTATTTGAATATAATGTAATGAAAGACTTGGTAGCTTTGATCTATAATAATTTAGAAGTTAAATTATTACCATTTGAATGTCTGTTGATTTGTATTTTATTTACTACGATAGAATATACCAAACAAAAATTACCGATTTTTGCAACAATAATTTGTCATGGCTATGCGACCGCTAGTTCAATTGCGGACGTATGTAATAAAATGTTAAAAAGACATGTTTTTAATGCCATAGATATGCCATATACGATGTCAATTAGAGAAGTTTGTAATCACTTTAAAAAAATAATTTATTATAATAATGATCGTGATATTTTATTATTAGTTGACCTTGGTTCATTAGAAAATATTATGCAATATATGAAGGATATCCCTAATGTAAATTTAGGAATCATTAATAATGTTTCAACAAATCTGGCCTTGGCAGTAGGCAATGAAATAATTAAAGAGAATAATTGTCGTGATATTTTAAGATTGGTACAAGAACAAACAATAATAACATATAAATTTTTTGAAAAAAAGGAAGCCAAATATTTAATTATTTTTGTTAGTGAAATTGGTAGTGACATTGCGGCACAAGTAGCTCAATTATTTATGAAAAGTATGCCTAAAGTTATAGAAGTTGAAGTGAAATGTTTTGATTCTTTAGCATTTATCAATTTATATAATCAAGGTGAATTTGATAAAAATCAAATATTATTCATTGCTACGACTATAAATTTAGGAATCGATTTTAAAAGTATAATTGCAATTGAGGATATTGTTACATTTAATAATTTAGATTTAATCCAAGAAAAATTATCAAGCTTTTTTTCAAATGAGGATTATCAAAAATTTGAAAAACAGTTAATGAAAAATTTTTCTCTACAAAATGTAGTTGGGGAATTAACGATTTTAAATGCTGATAAAGCTCTTAATGCTGTTGGAATGATGATTGATGAATTACAAATACAGTTACATCAAACTTTTTTAGCAAAAACTATTATTGGTTTGAATATTCATCTTTGTTGTTTGATTGAACGTCTAATAAAAAAAGAAGAGATAGTTTCACATATTAATATTGTTGATTTTGAAAAAAATAATCAAGAATTTATCAATGGAGTTAGAATTAGCTTTAAAGCGATTGCTAATCAGTATAATATAACAATACCAATTAGTGAAATTGCTTATATTTATGATTACGTTTTAAATAATTATAAAACAGATATGTCAATTGATGAGATTTAAAAAGAGTAAAGGGGTGTTTTATTATGGCATTAGTACAAGTAAATTTTATTTCTCAAAGTTTAAAAAGAACAGTTTCAATGAATGTAATATTACCGGTTGATAAATTTCTTTTTAAAGGAAATTGTCAACCAGTTAAAGAATATAAAACTTTATATTTATTACATGGTTTATTAGGAAATTATACTGACTGGGTAACACGAACAAGAATACAAGAATGGGCAGAAGCAAAGAACTTAGTTGTAGTCATGCCATCTGGTGATAATTCTTTTTATGTGGATCAAGAAGTAAAAAACAATGACTTCGGTATATTTATTGGAACTGAACTTATTGAAGTTACTAGAAAGATGTTTCATTTATCTAATCGTCGGGATGATACTTTTATTGCCGGACTTTCAATGGGTGGATTTGGTGCTCTAAGAAATGGGTTGAAATATTATCAAAATTTTGGATATATTGCAGCTTTATCAAGTGCTCTAAATATTTTCGAATTACCAGTTCACGATGAATCAAGATGTGTAATGGGTGAAGATAGTTGTTTTGGTGATATTGATGAAGCATATCTGAGTGATAAGAATCCAAAAGTTTGTTTGGAAAATTTAATTCAGGCAAAAAAAGAAGACAATACTATTGTTTTTCCTAAGATATATATGGCTTGTGGATGTGATGATGAACTAATTGGAGTAAATCGAAAATTTAAAGGCTATTTAGAAAATGCTGGTTTTGATTTAGTTTATAAAGAGGATGTAGGAAGTCATAATTGGGATTTTTGGAATAAATATATTCAAGATGTATTAGAATGGTTACCTTTGGATCCTTATGAAGAAGGAATTAACAGCGGTAATGTTAAATAGGCAATGTTTTTTTATTAGAATTATATATTTATAATTAAAAGCTATATTTACTTGGTAATAAAGAACGATAATTGTGACAGGATAAATTATAACTAAAATGGTAAATAAGGAATAAATATTTCAATTACCAGAAATATGTTTTGATATGAATAGTATAAAACCCATTATAATATTGACTTTATAATGGGTTTTATTAATTTAGATTACAATCGAATAAATTTTTTGTCAGCAGAAGTTATGTTTTCTTCATTAGAAGTATAGCGTTCTACCTTCATATGAAGATCATATTTATTTCTTAATTCTGTAATTTGCTCCATCATTATAGTAGCATGATGAGCATCAATTGATTTTTGATCTTTCCAACTATCAATTAAAAGTATGGTTTCTGGATCATTCATGGAAAAGAAATACTCATATCTTTCATTTCCTTTTTCTGCTTTAATAGCATCAACAATACCGCTGGTCACCATTTCTTCTGCAAATTTTCTAGCATTTCCGTTTATTCCAGTGTAATAAATGTTTACTGTGATAGACATATTAATTATCTCCTTATGTATAAAGATTATCTTATTTAATTATAGCATATTTTAAAATAATCTATCATATTTTTAAAAGCGATTCTTATTTGTAAAAATAGTTATTCTTATCTAACGAAATAGAACGTATTATTCGAATACTTGATGGACAAGGGGTATAATAAGGGCAGGAAAAGGAGGGGCTCTTAAATGAACACAAAACAATTAGAGCGTATGCAATATGGAAAAGGTTTTATCGCAGCGTTAGATCAAAGTGGTGGAAGTACACCAAAGGCATTAAAATCATATGGTATTGATGAATCAGCGTATAGTAATGATAAAGAAATGTTTGATTTAATTCATCAAATGCGTAGTCGTATTATTACTAGTAAGGCTTTTACCTCTAAGCATATATTAGGTGCTATTTTGTTTGAAAAGACAATGGATTCTCAAATTGAGGGTGTAGATACTGCTGAATATTTATGGTTAAAGAAGGAAATCGTGCCATTTTTGAAAATTGACAAAGGATTAGAAGTAGAAAAAGATGGTGTTCAGTTAATGAAGCCAATTCCTGAACTGGAAGCAATATTAAACAAGGCAAGAGATAAATATATCTTTGGTACAAAAATGCGTAGTGTAATTTTGGAAGCCGATCCAGCAGGTATCAAGAAAATTGTTGATCAGCAGTTTGAATTAGGATTACAAATTGCTAAAACTGGGCTTGTACCTATTTTAGAGCCAGAGGTATCTATTTTAAGTACCTCAAAAAAAGAGGCTGAAGAATTGTTATTGAAAGAAATTAATGAGCATCTAACTTTATTAGACAATGATGTTAAATTTATATTTAAACTGTCCATTCCAACCATACCTGATTTTTACGCGGAACTTATGAAAGATTCCCATGTAGTTAGGGTTGTTGCTCTATCTGGCGGTTATGATAGAGAGCAGGCAAATGGGTTATTAAGGGAAAATCACGGGCTTATTGCGAGTTTTTCTAGAGCATTATTATCTGATTTATCAATAAATCAGACTAGTGTTGAGTTCGATACTTGTTTGGAGAATGTGATTCTTCAAATATATAGGGCATCTATTGTATAATGATGTTAAGCTTATCATGTAATTAAATGACAAATAATCAAGATAAGTTATAAAATATTTTTAATTAAAGGGAAGATTTAAAATAATTGATTATATCAATGAAATTAAATCTTCTTTTATTATTTATTAGTTATAAAATAGTTTGTAAATTCCTTAATATATTTTTCTTTTAGATTTTTGTGATAAGTTATTCCATATTCTATTGTCATTTGATCATCCATAAATGGTAAAGCGACAATTCTTTTAATATGTGTTGGAATATATATTTCTGGTAAAATAGCTACACCGTAATTACATTTAGCGAAAAGAATAGCAGCCTGGTCATTTTTACATAAAAGATGAAAATGATTTTTTCATGGAGAGCAATAAATTCTTGTAATTTATCTCAGTATTAAAATGGGATAAAGCGGGGATGCAAAGTAATAAGTGGTGTATCATATAAATCTATAAAACATATTTCTTTTTCTTTAGCAAACGGGGAATTTTCAGCTATGATTGCATAACTGGAAATGTTTTTTATTTTTTTAAATATATAATCGTGAGCCTCAGCAATCATCTCTTTTGTACTGATTAAAATGTCTAATTGTTTATTATCAAATAGAGATTTTAGAATAAAATAATCCTGAATAATAATCTGGGGATAAACAGTTGGAAATTCTTCTTTTAATTTTATTAATGGTATTTCTAATATCTCAAGTTCTACTTGACTAGAACAGCCAATTCGTAATATCGAAAGTTTTTGACTGGCTAGTTTTTTAACTTTTTTCTCAACCATATATATTTTTTGGAGAATATCTTTTGCTTCACTATAGAATAATGAGCCTGGCTCAGTTGATTTTACCATTTTGGAAGTTCTGATAAATAATGACGTATTTAATTCTTCTAAATTTATGATATGATGGGCAACTGCTGGAGCAGTAATATATAATTCTTCAGCAACCTTTGTAAAATTCAATTTATCTGCTATTCGCACAAAACATTCTAATTGTTGAGTATTCATGAAATATTCTTCCTGACTTGTAAATATAGTATTTTTGGCAAATGGGGTGTAGTCTTAATCTTTTGTGTTACTTTAGGAGTTATTTGTGGCATGTTATCAGGAGGTTTTTGTGCGATAGCTTCAGCTGGATTTGCTCAAAATCTAAGACAGAATATGTATTATAAAATTCATGAATATTCTTTTGCAAATATTGATAAGTTTTCTACTTCAAGTTTGGTAACAAGATTAGCGACTGATGTAACTAACGTTCAAAATGCACATATGATGACTATTCGTGTGGCAGTGCGAGCACCATCATGCTGGCATTTTCACTAGCTGTTTCATTAATGATAAATAGGGATTTATCATTAATATTTTTAATTGCAGTTCCAGTTTTAGAGGCAGGTCTTTATTTTATTGTTAGTCGTTCACATCCATATTTTGAAAAGGTATTTCATATCTATGATGAATTGAATAGTGTAGTACAGGAAAATTTGGCAGGAATTCGGGTAGTTAAATCATTTATATGCCTATAATGCAGTTTATGGCTGTTTGTTGTTTCTTTGCTGGTTTGGAGCAAAAATTATTATTCTTATAAATGCATCAACGCTGACCACAGGGGACTTATCAAGTATGATTGCCTATACAATGAATATTTTGAATTGTCTGATGATGTTATTACAAGTATTGGTAATGATCAATATGGCAAGAGCATCATGTGAACGAATCATTGAAGTTTCAGATGAGAAGGTTCTTTAAAAAATGGAAGGGAACCTATCTATGAGATGCAAAATGGGGCAAGTTTATCTCGAAGACAAAGGCAATTGCTTTCTATCGCTTGTGCGGCTGTTGCAAATTTACCAGTTATGATCTTAGATGAAGCAACTTCTTCGATTGATATTAGGACAGAAGTGCTTGTTCAGCAAGGAATGGATAATTTAATGAGAGGTAGAACAACCTATGTAATTGCTCATTGATCATCAACGGTTTGTAATTCTGAAACTATTATTGTTTTGAATTTTGGGAAAATTATTGAATGGGGGAGTCATGATGAACTCATTTCAAAGCATGATGTTTATTATAGTTTCTATACTGATGCTTTTGAACTAGAGTAATATGTTATGTCAAAAGTGCTTATGAAAATCCTATTTTTGTATAGGTATCTTTGAAAGAAATAGTAAGTATGTGTTCTGTTAGATTATAAAAAGTTAAATATTCATATAAAAAAGGTGGATTTAAAAGGTCTATAATCCACCTGATTTCAATAATATATTTTTATAAATTATAATTGGCGTCCCCTGCAGGAATCGAACCTGCACCTAAACCTTAGGAGGGTCTTGTAATATCCATTTTACTAAGGGGACAGAACTAGCTTATTATATTACAATTTTTATTTATTGCAAATAAACTATGCTCATAAATTTTACCATTACTATTAACAAAATGCAAACCAACTTTTACTTAAAAATAACAATTAATGCTTTTGGAAAAGTGTTATAATAAATATACAAGTAAGGAGTTGATAAAATGGATAAAATTGTAGAAGTATGTTGTGGGAGTTATTATGATGCATTACAGGCACAATACGGTGGAGCTAGAAGAATAGAATTGAATAGTGCATTACACTTAGGTGGCTTAACCCCATCATTAGCAACTTTATTAAAAGTTAAAGATAACACAGATTTAGAAGTTATTTGTATGGTTAGACCTCGTGGTGCTGGTTTTTGTTACAATGATGAAGATTTTGAGGTAATGAAACTGGATGCGGAAATATTACTTGATAATGGTGCAGATGGTATTGCATTTGGATGCCTTGATGAAGAAGGAGATATTAATATTCCACAAACCCGAGAAATGATCGATATTATTAAATCATATCACAAAACTGCAGTATTTCATCGTGCTATTGATTGTGTTAATGATATTGACGAGGCAATGAACATTTTGATTACTTTAGGGGTAGACCGTATTTTAACGAGTGGCTTACAAGGTAAAGCAACTCGAGGAAAAGAAATGATTAAATATTTGTATGATGCATATGGTGAGAATATTGAAATCTTAGCGGGAAGTGGAATAAATGCAGGAAATGCGAAAAAAATGCTTGATTATACAGGAATTAAGCAGCTTCATAGCTCATGTAAAGATTGGCATACAGACTCCACTACAAGTCGTGATGAAGTCAATTTTAGTTATCACGGTGATGATTATGAGGTTGTAAGTCAAGAATTAGTAGAAATCCTAGTAGAGCTAGTTGAAGGGGAATAGGGGTTGACATTATCTTTAATAGTGTTAAACTATAAGCGATAAAAGAATCGGTAGGTGAGACTACCATAGGGATACGGGTTGCTACCGCAAAGCAGTGGAGACACTGTGCGCTGGTCAACAGTTCTTGTCGTGAAGGCAAAAACTAATGCAATTACATGGCCCTATGATGTTGAAGCTTGAACGAGATAAAGTTATTTTCATGCCTTGTCGCGTTTGAGCGATGAGGCTTTTATTTTGTGGAGGTGAAGAAAATGGATGATTATTTATCGATGAATTTTAAAAGATGGCTTTTTGATGATGGGATAATTACGTCCATTTTCGCCTAGCCATCTTAATGATGGCTTTTTCTATATCTAAAATTTTGAAAGGAGAAAAAGAATGGAAGAGCATGGCCGGTATGACAATGATGTTTATAAGTCCCGAATAATGGCGATGCCATTCTTTAGGATAGTTTTGTCATACTCTAAAATTTAATTTGGAGGGTATAACAATGAGAAGATTTAATTCAATTAATGAGAGATTAGTTTTTGCGAGTGAGAATAAAACTAATCAAGTTTTAGATAGTTTTGAAACAAATAAAATGGGAATCACGAATGAAACAGTCAAACATCATAGTGATAAATTTGGTAAAAATATTATTACTAAACAAAAAAAAGATTCTATATTAAAAAAAATATTTAACGCTTTTATAAATCCATTTACTGCAATTTTATTAATACTAGCAGTAGTATCTTTATTTACTAATGTGATTTTTGCAGAAACTAGTGAAAAGGATCCAACTACAGTAATCATTATTGTAGTTATGGTAATGATATCTGGAATATTACGCTTTATTCAAGAACAAAGAAGTGGGAGTGCAGCAGAGAAGCTGATTGCAATGATTTCAAATACTACAAATATTAAACGATATGGACAAGAAGCAAAAGAGATTCCAATTGATGAAGTAGTTGTTGGTGATATTGTATATTTGAGCGCAGGAGATATGATTCCTGGAGATTTGAGAATTATTGAAGCTAAAGATTTATTTATTAGCCAAGCAAGTTTAACAGGTGAAAGTGAACCAGTTGAAAAATTCGCAATTGAAACAACTGTAGGGACGAATGTGCTTGAAGCACAAAATCTGGCTTTTATGGGAAGTGATGTAATTAGCGGAAGTGCTGTCGGTGTGGTAATTGCGACAGGTGATGAAACTATGCTGGGAAGAATTTCTATTGATTTAAATAAAAAGAGAGAATTAACAACTTTTGAAATTGGAATTAATTCTGTATCGTGGCTTTTGATTCGTTTTATGTTAGTTATGGTACCTGTTGTTTTATTTATTAATGGACTTACTAATGGAGATTGGTTAGATGCAAGTTTATTTGCATTAAGTGTTGCTGTAGGTTTGACACCTGAAATGCTTCCGATGATTGTCACAACTAGTCTTGCTAAAGGCTCTCTTGCAATGGCTAAGGAAAAAACTATAATTAAAAATTTAAATTCAATTCAAAATCTTGGTGCTATTGATATTCTTTGCACAGACAAAACAGGAACTTTAACACAAGATGAAGTAATTTTAGAATTTCCTTTAGATGTTCACGGGAAAATTGATTTAAGAGTTTTGCGACATGCATTTTTGAATAGTTATTATCAAACAGGATTAAATAATCTAATGGATAAAGCAATTATTAATAGTACGTTGGCTGAACAAGATAATGATTCGAGCTTAAAAGATTTAACAAACAAATATGAAAAAATTGATGAGATTCCATTTGATTTTCAACGACGAAGAATGTCTGTTATTATTCAGGATCAAGATGGTAAAGTACAGATGGTTACAAAAGGAGCAATTGAAGAAATGCTCAGTGTTTGTAGATATGTTGAGTATCTTGGTAAAGTTTGGCCGTTAACACAAAAATTAGAGAAAATAATTATCAATCAAGTTGAACAACTTAATGAAAAAGGTTTACGGGTCTTGGGAGTGAGTCAAAAAACAGATCAGGATTTAGTACAAAAATGTACCGTTAGTGATGAAAAAGATATGGTTTTAATTGGATATTTAGCTTTTCTAGATCCTGCAAAAGAATCAACAGCCCCAGCGATAAAAGCATTGAAGGAACATGGTGTAGCAACAAAAATTTTGACAGGAGATAATGAAAAAGTAACTAAAGCAATTTGTCAAAAGGTAGGATTGAATGTTGAAAATATTTTATTAGGCCAAGATGTTGCAAAGATGGGCTTGGATAAACTGAAGGAAGTTGTAGAAACAACAACAATTTTTGCAAAATTATCACCGGAACAAAAGGCACTGATTATTAAAGTTTTAAAAGAAAATGGACATAGCGTTGGATATATGGGCGATGGTATTAATGACGCATTAGCTCTAAAGGCAAGCGATGTAGGAATTTCTGTTGATAGTGGAGTAGATATTGCTAAAGAAGCAGCTGATGTAATTTTATTAGACAAAGACTTAATGGTTCTTGAAAAGGGATTGGTTGAAGGCCGCAAAGTTTATGCTAATATGATTAAATATATAAAAATGACGGCCAGTTCTAATTTTGGTAATATGTTTTCAGTTTTAATTGCAAGTGCATTTTTACCATTTTTACCAATGGCACCAATTCAGTTATTGTTGCTAAATTTAATCTATGATATTGCTTGTATAACCTTACCGTTTGACCGTGTTGACGAGGAGTATTTAAAAATCCCTCGAACATGGGAAGCATCATCAATTGGAAGATTTATGTTATGGATGGGACCAATTAGTTCAATTTTTGATATTATGACATATGTATTGATGTTTTATTTTATAGCCCCAATAATGGCTGGAGGAAGTTATCAATCATTAACAAATCCTGATTATTTCATTGCAGTTTTTCAAACGGGCTGGTTTATTGAATCAATGTGGAGCCAAATTCTTGTTATTCATTTAATTAGAACAGCAAAAGTACCATTTGTTCAAAGTAAACCTGCCCTATTTGTAACGATTTTTACATTATTATCTGCATTTGTTTTAACGCTTATTCCATTTAGTCACTTAGCTAAAGCAATTGGGCTTACTAGTTTGCCAGCTTATTATTTTGGATTATTAATAATAATTGTTATTTTATATATTGCATTGACAACAGTAGTTAAACGTGTTTATCTAAATAAATATCACGAATGGTTATAAAATGTATGATAAATATGTTATAATCAAGCGGAATAAGGAGTGATTAGATGCGTAATTTTAATTTAGATGATGATTTGAAACGTCATGTTAAACCTGGATTGATAATTTCAGCGTTTACAGTTTTTTTGATATATTTACTTATGAATTTAGGTAATATTTATGGAATGATCAGCACGTTGTTAGGGACGCTGGTATATTTGTTTTATGGGATTATTATTGCATATATTCTCAATCAGCCTATGAAGCTGATTGAAAAACAAATTACAAAATACTGTACAAAAACTAGTTTTTTATATCGAAAAAAAAGAGGTTTATCAATAATTGCAACACTGATATTATTTATTTGTTTAATTGTTTTGATTGCTAGTATCGTAATTCCAAATTTAATAAGCAGTTTAATTTCATTGATCAGTAATACTTCTGCTTTTCTAACATCAGTATTTAATAATATCGATGATATATTTATCTATTTCAATATTGATTTTAGAATGGAAAATATTGCTAGTGTTAAAGATTTAATCAATATGCCTTGGCAAGATATGGTTGGTCAAGCACTAGATATCCTAACTAGAAGTGCTGGGGGAATCATGAATAATGCAACAAATTTTTTATCTACATTTGGAGTAGTATTTACAGGATTTATTTTTTCTCTATATTTGCTTGGAAATAAGGAAACTTTTTTACGACAATTAAGAAAAGCAATTGGAGCACTTTGTGGTTATAAAGTTACTTGTGTAATTTTTGATTATGCACATAAAACTAATGAAGTTTTTTCAAATTTTATCAGTGGTCAATTGGTTGAAGCTTGTATTTTATGGGTGTTGTACTATGTAACTATGAAGCTGTTTAATTTTCCATACCCTGAATTGATTGCTACAATTATTTCAATATTTTCATTTGTTCCATTTTTTGGTCCAATTGCCGCAATGTTTGTAGGTGCAGTCTTAATTTTATCAAAAGATGCTTTGATGGCAATTTGGTTTATGGTATATTTTCAGATTTTATCACAGTTAGAAGATAACTTCATTTATCCGCGTGTTGTTGGAAACTCAGTTGGCCTACCTGGAATTTGGGTTTTATTATCAATTTTTGTTTTCGGTGATTTATTTGGTGTATTTGGAATGGTCATTGCGGTTCCTAGTGCTGCTTGTTTATATTCATTAGCCAGTGAAGTAATTAATATGATTCTAAAGAAGAGGAAGTTAGTTATTACTGAAAATACAATTGAACAAAAATGATTACCTGCATAATTTGCAGGTTTTTGTTTATTTAGATAAAAATAAGAGTTTGTTTAGTTTATTCAAGCAATCAATATGATATAATCATGAAAAGGAGAAAAACGATGGAGTATCTAAAAATTAATTCAATATCTGATAAATTACCTTTAGACGTAATTGTTTCAGCGCCGGAACACCCAAAAGCAATTTTTCAGATTGTTCATGGTATGTGTGAGCATAAAGAGCGTTATTTAGATTTTATTGAATATTTAAATGACTGTGGATATGTTGTTATCATACATGATCATCGTGGACACGGAAAAAGTGTTTTAGATGAAACTGATTTGGGTTATTTTTATGGTGAAGGTGCCCGTGCAATCGTTGAAGATGTTCACCAATTAACTAATTATATTAAGAAAAAATATCCAAATTTACCAGTTTGTTTATTTGGGCATTCAATGGGTTCTTTAGTTGTAAGAAATTATATTCAAAAGTATGATCATGAAATTAATGCATTAATAGTTTGTGGCAGCCCAAGTAAAAATAAATTAGCCGGATTAGGAAAGTTATTATGCAAAGCGATAGCAATGGTCAAGGGGGATAAGTATCATAGTAAACTATTACAGAAAATGTCTTTTGGTGCTTTTAATAAGGGCTTTGATAAGCCAAATGAATGGATTTGCAGTAACAGCCAAGTAGTTGATGAATATAATAATAATCCGCTGTGTACCTTCACATTTAGTGTAAATGGATTTTATAATTTATTAAGTTTAATGCAAAATACATATAAAAATATAGATTATGAAGCAAATAAAAAACTACCAGTCTTATTTATTTCTGGCAAAGAAGATCCTTGCTTGATTAATGAAAAAGCATTTAATAATGCTGTAACTCATTTAAAAAAACAAGGCTATCAACATGTGATTTCAATTTTATTTGAGCATATGCGCCATGAAATTCTCAATGAAAAATATAAGGAAACTGTGTATTCAACGATTACGACTTTTTTAGTTGATACAATGGAGGAAAACGATGCGTAAAAGATGTTTATTAATAATTGATGTTCAAACTGCTTTGACGAGCCAGTATCCAGTAGATGAAAATAAGATGATCGAGCATATTCGAAAACTAATCAGGGTATGTCATAATCAACATCTCGAAATCGTCTATGTTCGTCATCATGATGAGGAATTGATTTTAAATAGTGATGGTTGGCAAATAGATTCACGGATTACTCCGAGACAAGATGATAAAATTTTTGAAAAGGAATATAATAGTGCATTTAAAAATACAAATTTAGATGCATATTTAAAATCACAGGGAATTCAAGATCTGATTATCGTTGGTATGCAAAGTGAATATTGTATTGATACTAGTATTAAAGTAGCATTTGAATTAGGATATAGAGTTATTGTTCCAAAAGATGCTACAACGACTTTTGACAATGATATAATAAGTGGAAAAGTGTTAAAGCAATATTTAGAAGAAAAGATTTGGAAGAATCGATTTGCTCAAGTTATAGAAGTTGATACATTATTAATGATGATAGAATCTAAGTTGGATTTTAAATTTAGTTATGGTAAAACATCTTTTAAAGATGCAGCTTTAATTCGCCAAGCTGTATTTGTTGAAGAACAAGGCTTTGAAAAGGAATTTGATAAGCTTGACAATACTGCGTATCATCTGGTGATTTATAAGGATGAGCAGCCGATTGCGGTTGGACGAATGTATTTTAAAGATAAGACAACAATGATCTTAGGAAGAATTGCAGCGCTCAAAGAATATCGTGGGCAAAAATTAGGAAGTAAGGTTGTCACTGCTTTAGAGAACAAAGCTCGAGAATTAGGCTGTCTTGAAACTGAGTTGTCAGCTCAACAGCAGGCTCAGAAATTTTATGAAAAATTAGGATATAAACCTGATGGAGATATGTATTATGATGAGTGGTGCCCGCATGTTACAATGAAAAAGATACTTTAAATCTTCTATCATTGACTTATTTAATAAGTTAACTATAATTATGTAAAAAGAGGGATAGAAGATGAATATGAAAGATAAAACAAAGTTATTTAATATACCAAATTGCTTATGTTATTTTAGAATTTTATTAATACCAGTATTTTTATTTGTGTATTTTAATGCACAATGGCAACATCATTATATTATTGCAGCATTTATTCTTGTGCTTTCAGGTATTAGTGATTGTTTAGATGGTTATATTGCAAGAAAATATAATATGATTACAGATTTTGGAAAATTAATTGATCCGATTGCTGATAAATTAACACAATTTACAATTGCGATTACTTTGTTATTTACATATCCCTTAGCTTGGGTGTTATTAATAATAATTGTATTGAAAGATGGAATGTTAGGAATTGTTGGATTATATTTATATGATTATGGCTTAAAAATAAAAGGAGCTTCATGGTGGGGGAAAATTGCAACAGCTTATTTTTATTTTGTTGTAATAATTCTTATTGGGTATCACATTCCTGATACTTTTGCTAGTCAGTTAATGATTATCACTAGCAGTGCATTAATGTTATTGTCATTTGTGTTATATGCAAAAGAATTGAAACAAATGATTAAGGAAAAGGATAAGCTTGTAGATGAACAAAAGAGAAATTAAAGAAGAATGTTACTTGGATATGCTTGAAGATGAGTTAAATAGTGTCGATGCCGTTTTGAATCATATTGAAAAAGTTGAAATAAAAGAAGGTATCTTTGATGAACATGTTATCCAAAAAGATTTAATTAGAGCATATTTTGATTTAGAATTAGCGTTAGCAAGTTTATGCATTTTACTTAGAAAAATGTCTGAAAACTTGTTTATTCATATTGATGAGGACATACGTCGGGATATTAATAGTATTATTCATTCTAATAAATTTGAATATCATGATCATGATAGAATTTATGTATATTCACAAAAAGGTAAAGAACCTGTAGATTTAAATAATTTATTACGGTTTGCACGTTCTATCCTCTAATCGACAAATTCATTTGATTGCCCTTGCTATGATAATGGGGGTGATTAAAATGGACTTTAGAAAGAATGCGGGAATTGTATTAATTATTTTAGGAATGATTTTAACCATGGATCGAACTAAAGACTTTCAAGGAATAGTATCAACGATTGCATACTATATAAAAGGCTACTGGCCTTTGATTCTCTGTTTTATTGGAATGTACATTTTAAGTTCGCCAAAGAAAAAGAAAAAATGAGGCCTAGATAAATTCTAGACCTTTATTTTTTAACCTAATTTTTCTACTTTATAACCGGCTGCGCTTAACGATGTTATTAATCCTAAATCACCAACAACATGACCTACACCAACGCCGATGAAAACGACTTTATTTTGATTTAAATATTCTATTATTTTAGCTTGCATAGTTTGGTTACGGTCAATTATTAATAACTGTTGATAATTTTGATATTCTTGTTGATATTCACTATCTGGTAGTTCTTGATAGCTGTATATTGTCGCTAATGTATCAAGATCATGATTATAATAACTGTCAAGGATCAATTTTGTACTTTTGATTAATTGTTGTCGATCTTTTAAGGATTCTAAAATTGCGTGAGGTGATTCTTTAGATAATTGTGAAAATAATTGCATCTGAAATTCAATTCCTTCCATTTCTTCAAAAGGAATCTTTTTACTTCTGGTGAGATTAAAAAGGTAAGCATCAATGGAAGTGCTATTATTGCCATCTACTTCGTCTAGAATATCAGAGGTTACTAAAGAACTTACTGCCATAGCATTAAATTCATTAACACGGTATTTTTTTAGTGTAGGATAGTTTTCTTTTAATTTAGGAATATAGTTAATCAAATCTAGTTCACCTAAACTGTTTTCTAAAAGATAATTTTGATATTTAGCAGTTTCATTTTGATCTAATGAACATTCTAAAACAATACTTTGACTATCCTTGATTGCTTTTTCGGTAGTTATATCAAGTTTATCAATTTGATCACGACCAGGATGACAGGTTCCTAATAGATAAAGATAGTGATTATTATTGTCACTAATTTTATAGAGATATGGACTGACATCAACAGTTTTAGTAGTTGCTCTTTTATCAATACTACAACCACACAGCATAAAAACGAGTAATAAACATAATAATTTTTTCATAGCATTTCCCCTTTATTATTTATATTATAATTATATAACTATGTTATTTATATATCAATATATTATAGAAATATAAAACTATTTTAACTGAAGAGATTTTGTTAGTAAAAAGTTATTAAATTTAGATTATTTCAAGTATTTCTTGTTTGATTATTGTAGTTAAACAAGTTATAATGGTTCATGAAAATGGAGGAATTAGATAATGAAAAAAAGACCAATTGTATTATGTATTTTAGATGGATACGGATTAAGTGAAAGAATTGATGGAAATGCAGTTAAACTTGCAAATACACCAAATATAGATGATTTAGAAATGATTTATCCAACAACAAGAATTAAAGCTTCTGGAATGCCTGTCGGATTACCTGATGGACAAATGGGTAATAGTGAAGTTGGACATTTAAATATTGGAGCTGGAAGAACAGTTTACCAATCATTAACTTTAATCAATAAAGCTGTTGAAGATGGAACATTCTATAAGAATGCTGAATTCTTAAAAGCAATTAATAATGCCAAAGAAAATAATACTAAATTACATATTTGGGGATTATTATCAAATGGTGGAGTGCATTCTTCAAATGAACATATCTATGCCTTATTAAAATTAGCTAAACAAGAAGGTTTAGAAAAAGTATATGTACACGCATTTTTAGATGGTCGTGACGTTGCTCCTGATAGTGGTGCTGATTTTGTTAAAGAATTAGCAGATAAAATTGAAGAAATAGGTGTTGGTGAAATTGCAACTGTATCTGGTAGATATTACGCAATGGATCGTGATAAGAGGTTTGATCGTGTTGAATTAGCGTTTGATGCTATCGTTAATCATAAAGGTGAAAGCTTTGAATGTCCTGTTCAATATGTTAAAGATTCATATGCTAAAGAAACTTATGATGAATTTGTAATTCCTGGATATAATAAAAATGTTGATGGACAAGTAGCTGATGGTGATTCAGTTATCTTTGCAAACTTTAGACCTGACCGTGCGATTCAATTAGCAACAGTGATGACTAATGATGGATTCTATGACCATGCATTTAATAATGTGCCAAAAAATTTAACATTTGTTTGTATGATGAAATATGCAGATAGTGTTAATGGTGCGATTGCTTTTGCTTTACCAAGTTTAACTAATACACTTGGTGATTATTTATCTGCAAAAGGTATGAAACAATTAAGAATTGCAGAAACTGAAAAATATGCTCATGTTACTTTCTTCTTTGACGGTGGTGTTGATAAGGAAATTGAAGGTGCTACTCGAGTGTTAGTAAATTCACCAAAAGTAGCTACTTATGATTTACAACCAGAAATGTCAGCATATGAAGTAAAAGATAAATTAATTGAAGAATTAGATAAAGATATTCACGATGTTGTTATTGTTAACTTTGCAAACTGCGATATGGTTGGACATACAGGAATTATACCAGCAGCAATTAAAGCTGTGAGTGTTGTTGATGAATGTGTAGGTGAAGTATACAATAAAGTTCTTGAATTAGGTGGAACAATGTTAATTACTGCTGACCACGGTAATAGTGAAATGTTGTTAGATGAAGATAATAACCCATTTACAGCGCATACTACAAATGAAGTGCCTTTAATTGTAACAAATTCTCATTTAGAATTAAAAGAGGGTGGAAAATTAGGAGATTTAGCGCCTACGATTTTACAATTATTAGGACTTGAAATTCCAGCTGAAATGGATGGAGAATCTTTACTTAAATAATGAAAAAATTATTAAGTTTAATTGTATGTGTATTAATGATTAGTGGATGCCAAGACGCATCCATTAATCGTATAAAAAAAGACAATAGTTTATCAGGTCTTCATGAAATTACTTATGATGAATTAGAAAACAAATTATCTAGTGATGATACTTTTGTTTTATATATTGGTCGTCCTGATTGCGGAGATTGTAAAGAGTTTCATCCGATTTTAACATCGTATTTAGAGGAAAATAAGGGTACTTATTTATATTATTTAAATATTCAGGCATTTCGTGATGCCGCCATGCAAGAGGGGGCATCTGAAAAAGAAATTGATTTTTATAAAAATATTCGTGAGGAGTTAGATTTTAATTGGACACCAATTTTAAAATTAGTTAATAAAGGTGAAACAATTAGCGAGTATACTTATCTAAGTGAAGAGTATTATGAAATAAAAGATGATACAAAAAAAGCCCAGGCAAAAGAAAAATTTGTGGAAGACTTTAAGACCTGGATGGCAAATATATATGAGTAGGTGATTGCATGAAACAATGTCCACATTGTAAAAAAAATATTCCTGATAGTGCCAAAGTTTGTCCTCATTGTGGTACACGCTTAGAAAAAGGCTATCAACCCATGAAAAGAACAAATACATTTCCTAATTATTTATACGGTATTTTAGCTTTAGTATTGATTTTCTCACCGCTGATTTCATCAATGTTATTTGGTAATTTTTTAGGTGACGGAACTGCAAGTAATACTGTTACTACACCGGATAAAGCAATTACACTAGGTCCACTAGGTGAGGTTAATATTAATAAAGAGGTAACAGAATATCAGTTTGGGAGTTTAAAAGATTTTGATAAACTAGTAACTAATAGTGATAGTTATGTTAAGAAGATCAAGCAGTTAGAAAGTGATTTAACTGCAATTACTGATAAGTATGGTAAAACAACGATTGATAAAGATTATGATTTTTATGTAACTGATCAAAATAATGTTTATACAAGTCTGAATTATGATTTAAAGATTGGTAAAAATGAAACAATGTCAATTAGTTTTTCATATGACTTATCAGGAACAACTAATGCTGTTAATATAGGTTATACTATTAACGGCTTTAAAGATTTTGAAGCTATGAAAATCAACGAGCAAAGTTATCCGATGTTAAAAGAAATTGTTAAATTGATTAACGGTGATGATATGTATGTAAGTTTTAATAAAGCTGGAGAGAAGTTTAATCAATTAGAAAATGATTTTAATGAACGAAATGAAAGTATTGGTAATTATGGAATAGGAATCACTCAATCAGAAGATGATACAAAAGTGTCAATGAGAATTCTTTCAAGCGAAGATGGTTATCGATTAAAAATCACATATAAAACTAAAGCTGATATGAATAAATTAGTGGGTAATAGTAAAGGAACTGAATAATCAGTTCCTTTTTTGCTGTGCTGCGCACGACATAAAACTAGGTGATGAAAGCCCGCTGTGGAGGTTTCGTGCTACCAACCACCAGCCAAAGACAAGGCTGCAACATAAACTGTTGTAGTATTATTTTTTGCAAAAGCTAAATATTAAATTTGGACTATGTTATAATCATTGATAAGGAAGTGGTGGGAAGATGAAAAAGAAATATTTAAAAATTGATAATATCCCTGCAGTTATCTGGGGAGCAGAGAGTTCAAAAGTTTTTCTTGCAGTTCATGGGAATAAATCTAATAAAGAAGATGTTGTTATAGAAATGCTAGCAAAGACAGCAGTAAATAGAGGATATCAAATAGTTAGTTTTGATTTGCCAAAACATGGGGATCGAGTATATGAAGATACTTTGTGTAATGCACAAAATTGTACAGAGGAATTATTAAAGATATATGACTATGTTAAAGGAAAATATGAAAAGATAAGTTTATGGGCCTGTAGCTTAGGAGCATTTTTTAGTTTATTAGCTTATCAATGTGTTAAATTTAATCAGTGTTTATTTTTATCACCAGTTGTTGATATGCAACGTTTAATTGAAAATATGATGATTTGGTTTGAAATAAATGAAGAAAAATTAAAAGAACAAAAAATGATTGAAACACCTATTGGGGAAACATTGTATTATGACTATTATTGCTATGTTAAAGAACATTCAGTCACCGAATGGAATAGTCAAACAATGATTTTGTATGGTGAAAATGACAATTTATGTGAATATGAATATATAAAGAAATTTGCCAGTCATTTTAATTGTGATTTAAAAATCATGGAAAATGGGGAACACTTTTTTCATCTAAAGAATCAACTAGAGTTTTATCAAAATTGGTTAGAAGAGAAAGTTAAATGAGGTGAAAAAATGAAAAAAATCGCAGTATTAACTTCTGGCGGTGATGCTCCTGGAATGAATGGAGCAATCAGAGCAATTGTCAGAGTAGGAATAAAACATGGATTTGAAGTTTATGGAGTATATGAAGGCTATCGAGGATTAGTAGAGGATAAAATAGCACGCTTAGGCTATCGAGATGTTTCTGAAATTCTTGCAAAAGGAGGTACTATTTTAGAATCATCACGTCTACCGGAGTTTACTTTAGATGAAGTTCAAGATAAAGCAATAAACAATTTAAAAGAACATGAAATAGATAGTCTTGTTGTAATAGGAGGTGATGGTAGTTACCGTGGGGCACAAGCGTTAGCAAAAAAAGGTATAAATTGTATTGGAATACCTGGAACTATTGATAATGATATCAATGGTACTGATGAAACGATTGGTTTTCATACTGCATTATGTAATATTATTGATGCAGTAAATAAATTACGTGATACTTCAAGTTCTCATCATCGTTGTTTTGTAGTTGAAGTAATGGGTAACAATGCAGATAATTTAGCTCTTTATGCAGCTATATCTTGTGGAAGTGAACTTGTTATCACCAATAAGACAGGCTATGATGAAGAGCATGTAATCAAAGAGTTGATTAAGAATGAAATTGTTTATAATAAACGCCATGCAATTGTAATTGCAAGTGAAAAAATTTTAGATGTTGAAAAGCTAGCACAACGAATCAGTGAAGAAACAGGATTTTCAGGTCGCTCGATTGTTTTAGGACATATTCAACGAGGCGGCTCACCGGTGCCGGAAGATCGGATATTAGCTGCAAGGATGGCAAATAAAGCGATAGAACTTCTTCAAGATAATCAAAGCGGTAAGTGTGTATGCCTGCAAGATGGAAAAATTGTGGCGAAAGATATTGAAACAGCGTTACAAGAAGTAAATAAAAGTAATCAAATGCTTTATCAGCTCTTTGATGATTTAGTCTAAACTGTTATAATATGGCTATATATTGGAGGATTTTATGAAAAAAATACTATTTTGTGATATGGACGGAACAATTATTGATTTAGATGGGTTATTATATCCCCCGGATAAAGAGAAAGTGGAAAAGCTTCACCAGGCTGGGCACTTGTTTGCTTTTAATACTGGGAGAAATTATGAAGAAGCATTACGCAGTACAAACAAATTAGATTTATATTATGACTATTTAGTTTTAAATAATGGAGCTCATATTGTTGATCGTAATGATCAAGAATTATTTAAACGAGTTATTTCAAAACAAGCTGGTATTGATATCATAGAACATTGTTTGAAATATGATGATATGTGGATATATTTTTATGATGGAAAAAAGACATTAGGGTATTTGAGAGGTCAAACATATATTTATGATGAGGTAGGACGTAGTATTGTAACGAATGAGCATGATTTTATAAAAGAGTATCCAAATGTTGAGGAGTTTGATATAATAGCGATAAATCAAGACAACCAGCAGATTGATGAAGTTTTAAAGATTCAAAAATATATAGATGAACATTATGCAGATGAAGCGCATGGTACATTAAATATGCATTATTTAGACATTACGCCAAGTGGATGTACGAAAGGAACTGGAATTAGCAATCTAGTTAGTTTACTTAATGAAGATGTTGTAAGTTATGCGATTGGGGACTCGTATAACGATATTAGTATGTTTGAGCACGCGGATCATGGTTACACTTTTAATCGAGCGGATGAACTGATTAAAAAGCATAGTGATAAACAAGTCGATTATTTATCGGAGTTGATTGATGAAATGCTTAAATAAGGGGGAATTATATGAGTTGGCAAGATAAATTGCGCGAGGTTGAACCATATGTAGCGGGGGAACAGCCTAAAATTGTGAATATGATCAAGTTAAATACAAATGAGAATCCTTATGGACCTAGTCCTAAAATTAAGGAAGTATTAACATCTTTGGATATTGATCGTTTAAGGTTATATCCAAACAGTGATGCTGTTGATTTACGTAAAGAATTAGCTAATTATTATGGACTTGAAGAAGAACAAGTATTTTTGGGGAATGGTTCTGATGAGGTACTTGCGTTGATTTTTTTAACGTTCTTTAATGGAAAGGAACCAATTTTATTCCCGGATATTACATATTCTTTTTATCCGGTATATTGTGAATTATATCAAATGGCATATAAACTGGTTAAATTAGACCGTGATTTCAAAATTAATCTTAATGATTTTATGCAGCCTAATAGTGGAATTATTTTTCCAAATCCTAATGCGCCAACTGGTTTGTTAGTTGATTTAGATTTTATAGAAACAATATTAAAAAATAACCCTGACAGTATTGTAGTCATTGATGAAGCGTATATTGATTTTGGTGGAACTAGTTGTGTCTCTTTAATTGATAAATATGATAATCTAGTTGTAACACAAACATATTCTAAATCACGTTCTTTAGCTGGAATTAGACTAGGAATAGCTTTAGGAAGTAAAGAGGCAATCAGACATTTGTATGATGTTAAGAATTCATTTAATTCTTATCCAGTTGATTATGTCGCACAACAAATTTGTTTAGCGAGTATCCTTGACGATCAAGATACAAAAGCAAAGTGTGCTAAAGTAATTAAAACAAGAGAAATGACTAAAACAAGATTAAAAGAATTAGGTTTTATTGTACCTGACAGTTATGCAAATTTTGTTTTTGTAAAACATCCTGATGTTGAAGGCCAAGAATTATTTACAGCATTGCGGCAAGTAGGAATAATCGTTCGTCATTGGAATACTAAGCGAATTGATCAATACTTAAGAATTAGTATCGGGACAGATGAAGAAATGGAAAGAATGATAAATTTCTTAGAAGAATATTTAAATAAATAAAAATAGATGGCACGCCATCTATTTTTATTATAGCTTTTTATATGTTTGTTTTCCATTTCTAATGTAAACATAATTATCGTTTGTTGATAATTCTTCATGATATATATAGCCATCAAACGTTAGACGTTTTAAGCTATCAAGATCACTAATCTTATTTTTAACCATTAAATCAAGCATTTTTCCCCGAGCTTGTTTGACATACATTGAATTGCGTACCATTTTACCTGCTTTATCTTCAACAAAGTCAATGTTTATGATATGGGGATGTGATAGCATCTTAGTAAATTCTTTAGAGGCTAGGGAAATAATATAGTCTTCATTTTTAAAATAATTATCAATTTCATCTTGCCAAAATTGATATAAATTAAAATCAATCTTCATAATCATATCTAAACGATATGGGGTTATTGCACTATTGTATTTCAAGATGCCATAATAAGCCGATAAAATATTTAAATACTGTTCTAAGTATACAAAATCGTCTGCATCATAGTCTTTCAAACTAAGCTGTTTAAAAACAGTACCTTGATAGCAGTATAGTGCAGGAACCGCAGTATATTCATTGTGGAAATAACTATAGACAGTATCCGCCATTTTAAAAGATATTTTCATTATGTCATGGAGTTGATCAAGATTAAATTTCATTAAATAATTATGTAGCTGTGTAGTCTTGTCTTTAAATAAGATATCTGTAGTTTCAATATTTACTTGTTTTGTTTTCATCACCTTTGCCGGTGCGATAATAATTTTCATTTTAATCACCAAGATTATTATATCGTATTTCAACAAAATATGATATACTTAACCGTGGTGATGAAAGAATGAATAATACAATTATAATTGATAAGATTTTGATTCATATGTTGGATTTGGAACATAGTAAAATTATTTACTCAGATACATTTATTAATTTAACTGAAGGAACAACTGAGTATTATGATAAAAAAATTGAAAAATGTTTAGAAAATTCTGGAATTAAAGAATTGGTAACCGGTAGTGAGCATCACTTATTACAAGCTGGTAAAAAAATGATTGAAAGTAATGAGGCGTTTAAAGAAGAATCGATTAAAATAACGCAAGATTTATTTGATTTATGTACAAAAATTGAAGAAATGCCAAATGCTAATTTAATGTTTGTAGAATTAAAAGTAGATGGTAAGAAATTTGTTTTAATTATTAAGTTAAACTATAAAACTATGCCAATGAGTTTAATTGAAGAAAATGATGGTATACGTAGTATTAGATTTATTAATCAACAAATTTTACCAAATAAAACAACAGCTGTTGAAGAAGCAATTATTATCAATGTTGAAGATAATATTTTGTCGATTATTGAAAAACGTTATATGATTGATGGGAAACCAGGATATTACTTGAATGAACAATATATTAAAGGTGAACCAAAATTAACAGATAAACAAAAAATGAGTATTGTTAATAAAGTTGTAAAGAAAGTTGACAGTGAATATAATGTTGTTGAAGGGGATCCCCTACCATTAGTAAAAAAAGAACTTGTTGATTTAGTAATGGATCATCGTCCGGTAAAACCGATGGAATTGGCTAAAAAAGTTATGGGAAACGACTATAATGCAACTGAAGAGGTTGAATTAATTATGCGCGATCTGGGAATTGAAGAAGATGATGAAATTGTCAACGTGCCAGTATCGCTAGATCGGATGTCACGTTGTAAATTAGTTTTAGATGATGATCGAATTATTGAATTAAATGTTGAGGATTATCTTGAAGGTGTAGATATCGTCAAGGAAATGGATGAGGGCGGTATGACGCGAATCATCTTAAAGAATATTAAAGATATTGTTGTGAAATAAAAATGGGTTACGGATAACCCATTTTTAAATAGTTACATATTTATTAATATATAGATAATAAACGATTGCCTGGATATTAGCTTGTGGGAAAACACGAGCTAATATTTTTTTGTAATAATCCATTTGCGGCTTATGTAAAGAAATCAGTATTTCTTTACTAGTGTTTTTATTCAAATTATCAGTCTTATAATCGATAATTGTTATTTGATTATCTTTAATACAGACAACATCAAAAATTCCATGAATAATTTGTCCGTTTTCAAGCATAGAAAATTCTTTTTCACGATAAAGATAGTCAGCATTAACCATTAACTGATAAACTGGGCTAGTAATAAAGTTTTCAAGATGTTGTTGATATTTATCAATTAATTGCCAGGCTTCATTGTCATAAAGGTTTGCTTGTTTGAGTTTATTTAAGTTATCTGATAAATCTAAATGAACGTCAATATCAAGATGTTCAAGCACACTATGAATAATTGTTCCACGTGTTCCAGCATCAACTGGGGAATCATCAAGCTCATAACTTATATCCTTAAAACTTCTATCGCCATCTTCAATTTTACGAGTTACAGCAATGGATTTTTCTAGGTTAGTTGGGTATGGATATTCAAAATTACTATATCGATGATAGCTGCTTAAGTCAAGAATAGTATCACTTTTATTTGAAACGATAATTTGTTCTTCAACATCATGATGACTAAGAATCTTGATAGAAAATTTACTATGTTTAGTATTTTCTTGAATTAAATGCTTATTTTGATGAATCAAAATAGTTTGAAAATTTTGTTTTATTTCATTAACAAGATCATCTGTTTGATCATGGTCTAGGAGTTCTTTTTTTAGACCTTGATTAATAATATTACTGTGACTCATTAAAGAAATTCCTAACCAATCTAAATAGCTATTTTGCTTACGTGCATTATGATAAAGAATTACTTTATCTTTACAACGTGGATTTATCATTGAATCTTCACTATTATTAATTACATATTTTTGCCATTTGATAAGATCTTGGGGTTCCTTAATTAAGCCAGTCATAATTAGTTTTTGTGAAGCTCTAGTCAATGCAACATAAAAAATTCGCATTTCTTCGTTGATTGCTTCACTAGTCTGTGCTGTTGCAATTACTTTTCGATATTTATTTTCGTATTCAACAATAACGTCTTGATAGGGTTCTAAATCACATTTTACTCGCGGTTTGATCGCAATTCCTAATTTTTTATCACTAATGATTCGTTCTCGGGCATCTTGCTGATTAAATTTATTTTGCATATTAGAAACAAAAACAATTGGAAACTCCAATCCTTTAGATTTATGGATAGTCATAAAAGAAACAACATTATCATCATTACTTGAAACCATTGCGGGAGAGAGATTGACTCCATTATTGATCATATCATCAAATTTAGTAGTTATTGTATTTAAAGAATCATCATGCATTTCATCTAACTTTTGAATCATTAATTCAATATTTGCAACTCGTTGAGGACCATTGACTAATGAAGCTAAGAAAGGTAAATAATTACTATCCTCAAGGAATTTCATCAAACTTTCTTTAATAGAATGACTATTAAAATAGTTTCGCATATCTTGATAATAATTTATAAATGTTTCTAAAGCTTCATAATTATCTAATTTTTTTTCAAGATAATTAATACAATTATCAAACATTGAGATAGTTTCATCAATTTTAATTTGCGCTAAAAAATTCTCACTAAAATGACTTATTACATAATTGCCCTTTAGTAAACTTGTAAAGGCAATGTCATCAAGGCGATTATTAAAAGCTTTTAAAACATTAACGAGATTAATTATTTCTGGAGCTTGTAAAAAACCTTGAGATAAAACAATATGACTAGGAATATTAAATTTATTAAATATCTTTTTAAAAGCTATAAAGCTGCGAGTACTACGCATTAAAACAACAATATCTTTATAATCTGCCAGTCTTTTTGTGCCGTTAAAATTATCCAATTCTAAGTGACCAATCATATCCTGAATTTTTTTAGCAACAATTTTTGCTTCTAATTCAGCATCATTGCTTATAGTACCAGTTTGATATGATAGGATGACTTCGCTAGTAAAGCGTGCTTCTTCATCAAGACGTTGTGATGCTTTGGCGGTGACTTCTGGCAAATCTTCTAATTCTTTTGCACCTTCTTTACGTAAAAAATCATAATTCAATTTGGCACTTTCATCTAAGTAATAATCAAGACCGCCAATATCCTTATCCATGATTTGATTAAAAATATAATTGACACTGTCAAGGACAATTTTATTTGATCGGTAATTAAATTTTAAGTCAATACGTTTAGTTTTAGGTAGTAGATTAAAAGTAAGATATTTCTCATTAAAAATTTCCGGGTCAGCCTCTCTAAAACGATAAATCGATTGTTTCATATCTCCAACCATAAAGCGATTGATCTTGGGTTCATGAAGATCTGCAATTTTATTAATTAGAGTTTCTTGAATCTGATTAGTATCTTGGTATTCATCGATCATGATCTCTTTTAATTGTTGGTATAGAAGTGTAACAATTCCGTATTTGGGTTCTAGTAATTCTAATGCATTAGCTTCAAGATCATTGAAATCTAAAAGATTATGAGCTAGCTTATAATCTTGGTAGGCCTGTTTAAACTGTTTTAAATAAGTAATTAATTTTTCTAAAGGCTCTAAAGAGGTTGATAAAGTTAATTTAAACTCATCAAAATCATCGTATACGATATCATTAAATTTATCGCGATAAAATTTGATGATATTATTTTTAAGACGATTATATTCTTTTTTATAAAGTTCATTATCCTCATTAAATAAACCTCTACTATCATAACTTTTCATCAAACTAGCTTTACTAGCGGTAATGATATTCGTCATGTTTTTACTTTCTATTGCCTTGATGACATCGAAGTAATATTTTAAATGACAATCATATGGGCTTGGTAAATCTGCTTTCTTAGGCTTATCACCAAAGGGATTTTGATAGTAAAAAGACAAATTATGGGAACTGGCATAACTAGCTAATTCATAAACCTTATTCAATCCCATAGTAGCTTGTTGATGTAATAGTTCGATAATTTTATTACTGATAGGCCAATTGTTTATAGCATCATCATCGTTGTTAATAATGTGATAATAAATATCTTTTTTGACTGCATCAATATAATTATCAAAGTCATAAATAGTATTGCTTAAATTTTCAAATTTGAAAATAGCGTTCTTAAAGCTGTTAAAATAGTATTCTGGAAAATAAGTACTGATAAAATCAATAAATGTTTGATCTTCTGCCCATGTTTCAATACAGTTATCAAGAATTTGGTGTTTGATGAGTGAAGGATCAGTGCAAATATCAAATTTACTATTAAGGTTGATCAAATATCCATATTGTTTCAAAAGAGTACTGCAAAAACCATGGAAATTAGTAATATAAGCTTTTGGTAATAATTGCTTTTGCTTTAATAAATGTTGTTCCAATGGCTTATTGATATCTTCTTGAAGACGTTCATCTAATGCAACTTGAAGACGTTGTTTCATTTCAAGAGCGGCTGCATTAGTAAAGGTTAAGACAAGCAGTTGATCGACATTATAACCATCATCTTCAATTAAAGCCATGATTCGATTAACAAGAATTTTAGTTTTCCCTGAACCAGCTGGAGCTGAAACAAGAATGGAACATCCGCGGGTTACGACAGCTTCATACTGACCATCATTTAAAGAATTAATTGGCATCGCTATTATCCTCCTCAAGCAAGTGTTCTAAATTATTACTGTCAACTAAAGTATATTCATTATAGAAGACATCGAAATTACATAGACTACGATAGTTACAGTAAGTACATGGATTAACTTTAGTGAAGACCGTAGCATCATCACTACCTTTAGGATTAATTCCAATATTTCCGTTTGCTAATTCATGATATAAATTTTCGATATGTTGACTAACATAATCAATTAAACGTTCAAAAGAGAAACTACTTAAAATATTTCCTTTGTAACAGTCATCCTTTTTAACAAATTTTGCTTTAATGATTGCTGAATCTTTATCAATATTGTTATCAACTTCTTCGACTACTTCACTATTAACATAACCATTCATTCGATATAATTTGAAAAAGTTTTCACTAAGTTCAGATTCATTGATTTTTAAAGAACTAGTAAGGATTCTTTTTTTAGTATTAAAGTATAACAAAGCACCTTTATCAAGTTTTTTTTGTTTTGTTAAAGTATCTAAATATAAGAGCATTTGAATATTAAAACCTTGAATTGCCAAAGAAAGGTCAAGGTCTTTGTTACTTGACTTATAATCAATAATCTTTAAATATTGATTATATTGATCTACTCGATCAACTATACCGCTAAATTTAAAATCAGGATAATTCCGATAGATATCAACTTCACTACCAACAATATAAAAATCAGATGCTTTCATTTGGTTGATAAGAACGATTACAGTATTAACTAGATCATGTTTGACCGTTTTAATAATATAGTTATTAGTACCGTAATTTAAGCGCTCAGTTAAACCATGTTTATTTAAATATTGCTCGACATGCTGGTTAATAACTGTTTCTAAATCATCGACTTCAGCTTTACTAGCAGTAATATTGTCAGTAAAGAGGACTTGAGTTTTTTCAAGTACGTAATGGATGATCGTACCAATTTCATTTATTTGAAAAAGCGGTTGTTTAAAAGGGTATAATTTTAATCCATATTGATTAAAATATTTGTATGGGCAACCATTGTAAGTTTCCAGCTTACTTGCTGAGAGATGATTCGAAAATAGTGGAACAGTTAATTTATCTGGTTGGTTATTAGTTTGTATATAGTGCTTAATCATTGTATTTAGTGATGATAATTCAATATCCTTACCACCATGTAGATATAAATTGGTTTTCAGGCTATAGTGATAATAGTCATTATTTATATCAATATTTGAAATTTTAAACATTTGTTTTAATTGGTTATACAAAGAAGATTTTAATAGCGGTTGACCATCAATTGTTCCATTACTAAAACATATTGCTGTAAATTCAGTTTGGCTGTTTAAGACTTTTAGAATATTATTTTGATCAACACTAATTTGATGATTTAAATCAGGTAATTGTAGAATTTGATAGTCTTGATCTAGTAATATTCCAGTATCTTTATTTTGTTTTGGAACAACAGTTTCATTGACACCAACCAAATAGATTTTTTTGCATTCTAAGATACCGCTGTAACATTGTTGATAATTTAATAAATATAAATGATCATTACATGGTTTGATATCTTCTTTTAAAGACGGTTTTAATTGGTTTACTAAACTATAAAAGTCGGCAAGTGTAAAGGACTGGGGACTTGTTAAATTAGTAAAGAAGTTTATTAGCATTGTCTGATTTTGTGAAAAAAGCATTTCTTGATTAATAAAATTAATCATTACTGATGAATAATCATCTAGTGATTGCGCTTTTTCAAAGTTATATAGGGTGCTAAAGGGATCTTCAATATAACCTTTTTCAAGATAATTTTTCTTAATCAAATCAAGATAGTCAAAGTCATTATATCGACTTAAAACTTTAGTATCCAATAAATCTAAAAGATCATTATTATCATGATTTAAACAGTATCTAATCCATAATAAACAAGCATCCAATTCTTTGAATATTAATCTTTTTTTAATATTATGGGGAATCTTAAAATTATTTAGAGTATCAACTAATAAGGTTAAATATTCTTGGTTGGGGTAATAGATAGCATAATCGTGATAGTGCGTGTGATTATCTACAATATCTTGATAAATATTTAATACTACACTTTCAATTTGAGCTTTTGGTGTAGTCTGAATAATTGTATGTAGTGGTGTATGATTTTCATACTTTGGTGATCGTAATGAAAATAAGTATTTATTGAGATGGCTCAAATAAGGATTATCATTTTCAAAGATGTTTTTTTGATCACCATGATATTTATTAAAAGGTTTATTCAAATCACGTGAATCGCTACTATTATTAACCAAAATTGTTACATCATTATAAAGTGATATTTTTTTTATTAGTTCAAAGCGACGTTGTTTGAAAATTTGTTCACTAATAAAAATATAATGATCTTCAACATTAGAATTATCAATTTGTTCAAATAATAGTTCTTCATATTTGTAACATGTATTATTAGGTAATGAAGTAGTTAGATGCTGGTAGAGTCCGATAATTGTTGCAATTTTTTGTTTCGCTAGGGGGGGCAGCTGCTCTAACTCTGAATTACTAAAACTTTCAAGAAAGAAAAGATCGAAAATATCAATCAATTCATAGATTAAATCCATTTTACTATTAGTATTGAATAAGTTATTAGAATTTTCAATAAGTTGTTTTGTTATTAGGATTTTATCTAATTTGGATAGTTCTTGATAAGAGTATAGTTGATAATGCTCTAATAATTTTTTGATCAAATCATTGTATGTAATGATCCTAATATTAAAAAGTGTATCAGTATATTTAAAAAAAGCTTCTTCAAAATATAATGGATCGTCAACAATAAAATAATAATTTATAAAAGGATTTTTCTGAGCTTGATTAATGTGATTGATAATTGTATTTTTTATTTTTAAACTATAGTCTAATCCATGTAATGTTTTCATTGGTAAACCTCCATATGGAATTATTTTATCATAGATAATAGCTCTAATGCGAATGAAAAAAGAAAGTGAAATCCGAAAATTTCACTATAAACTATTTTTTTGATAAATTATCTCAGCTTTACCATAGCTGGCGTAGTAGGCTTGGTTGTCATCAAATGTTGGAGCTGAGTTTTTTATACCAGTAATCTGACTGTTTATTAATTTTAGGCATAGTTGTTCAAGATCTTTCATTAAAACAAAATCTAACTTATTATATGCAGAAATTTTTGACTGAATTTCTTGTTGATTGTGTCCACCCCAAAAATGCCAAGTATCGTCTACTCCTTGTTTTTCAAGATAGTCAATAGTCTGCTGGAGAGCGGTATGATACGTTTTTAAATCAAGGCTATGGAATAATTGTAGCCAAACACCACAGCCGGAACCAATTGCATCACCAGTGTAAATACACTTATTTTGACGGTCTAGAAAAATCATTGATCCCGGGGTGTGACCAGGAAGAGCAAGGACTTCTATTTCAAAGTTACCAAGCTCAATTTGCTGATGATTTTTTAAATCTTTGATTTGGTTGAAGTCAATCAAAGAAAGTTCCTTAATAATATGAGCATTATCATAATAAATATCACGGTCTCGATGAGATAAATAGATAGTTTCTTCTTTAAATTCTTTGATTGTGCCAATATGATCAAAGTGACCATGAGTACATACTATAATTAATTCTTTATTAGTAATATTTTTAATCGTCGGTAAAAGTGGTTCTTTAAATAGGCCTAAATCAATTAATAGAGCATGGGTATTTCCTATTATTAGATAACAAGAGTCACCATCCTCATCATTGATATAATAGCTGTGATTGTTAATTTTTATGGTATTATATAGTTTCATATTTAACCTCGAAGTTCTGGTGCAACATCATATATGTTTTCTAATGCTATTCTTAATTCTTTTTTCCAGTCAAACTGACCTTTTTTTATGCACCACATTAATTCATAACCTGTAAATGCATATGCTGAAGCTTGATATAGTATTTCAGGATCGTTTTGATTTCTAATTTGTTTGGTGGCTTGACCTTTTTTTATAATTGCAATAGCGATATTGGTCAAATGATCTCGAAAATCAAAACTACCACGGTCTTCTTTTAAATTCATAATAAACATTTGACTACTTAAGTCATAGCCGAGTTTTATTGATTCTTCCATTAATGTTTCAAAACAGATCAATAACTGTTGCCAATAATTTTCTGCCATGATTATATTAGCCGTATTAGCAACGATTGCTTCTGTAATGTCATCATAAAAATGTGCTAAAATATCGTCTTTAGATTTTATATAGGTATAAAAAGTTGGTTTTGTGATTTTACATTCTTTACAAATATCGTTGATTGTAACATTATTATATCCATGTTTGAAAAACAGTTGGTAAGCTGTTTCAATAATAATATCTTTTGTAATCTTTGTCATCGTATTCCTCATTTCTAATAATTAAGTATAAATCATCTAGTAAAAAAAGCAAGTAATGTAATCATAAATGTAACCCTTTACATTTACGATTATTATGTTATACTTTACTTGAGTAAAATAAATATTACCGAAGTAAAGGAGGAGAATTATGAATAAATTATTTGAAAAAAGTTATATCGGTAAAATGAAATTAAAAAATCGGATCGTGATGGGACCGATGGGAACAACTGGTGAAGCAGATGGGGCATATAATATCGATGCAATTAATTATTTTACTGAAAGGGCAAAGGGAGGTACCGGCTTAATTATAACTGGTGCAAATGTTGTATCCACTAAATATGAACCTCGGCCATGTACGGAACTTAGTAATTTTCATCATGTTGAGCGTTTGAATATGTTAGTAGAAAGATGTCATAACTATGGCGCTAAAGTTTGTGTTCAAGTATCACCAGGATTGGGAAGACAACAATTTACTGATCCATTTACACCACCATATTCAGCTAGTGATTGTGGGGCGTTTTGGTTTCCTGATTTGAAATGTAAGCCATTTACAAAAGAAGATATAAAATATATCGTTGAAAAGGTTGGATATGGTGCTTCTTTAGCAAAAATGGCAGGAGCAGATGCGGTGGAATTACATGCTTACGGCGGATATTTATTAGATCAATTTCATTCAAAACAGTGGAATACACGTACTGATGAATATGGCGGTTCATTAGAAAATAGAATGCGTTTTACGCTTGAATGTATTGCCGCGATTAGAACAAATGTAGGACCGGATTTTCCAATTTTAGTTAAATTTACTCCGGTTCATAAAGTTGAGGGATTTAGACAAATTGATGAAGGAATTGCTATGGCTAAAATTCTTGAGGGTGCTGGGATTGAAGCATTACATGTTGATGTAGGATGTTATGAGGCTTGGTATAAAGCTATTTCAACTGTTTACAACGAAGAAGGACACCAATTAGATGTAGTTAAAGCAATTAAAGAAAATGTATCATTGCCAGTATTGGGGCAAGGAAAGTTATTTGATCCAAAAAAAGCACAAGAAGTAGTAGCACAAGGAGTTTTGGATTATGTTGTTTTAGGTCATCAAATGCTTGCTGATCCACATTGGGCTAATAAAGTAAAGCAGGGAAATACAATGGATATTGCACCATGCGTTGGCTGTAATGAATGTTTATTAGCAGGTTTTTCTGGAAAACATTATTATTGTGCTGTAAATCCACTTTGCTATGCGGAAAAAGAATTCGCACTGCCAAAAGTTGATGGAATTAAAAAATCAGTACTAGTTATTGGAGGCGGTCCAGGTGGAATGTACGCTGCTATCACAGCAAGAAAACGTGGATATGAAGTCGACTTATATGAAAAGGAAGAACGATTAGGGGGTACACTTTGGGCGGCAGGAATGCCTACCTTTAAGCATGATGTCTTGAAATTGATTACTTATCTTGAAAGACAATGCTTGAAAACTGGTGTGAATGTTTATTTAAATACAGAGTTTACGCTCAAAGACGCTAAAAAAGATTACGATAAAGTTATTCTATCAGCAGGGTCATCACCAATGATGCCACCAATTCCGGGAATTGAAAAAGCAGGTTTTGTAAGTGAATTTTTGACTGACCGTAAAGAAGCAGGAAAACAAATAGTAATTATTGGTGGGGGTCTAGCAGGATGTGAGGCAGCATGTTATCTTAAAGAAAATGCGGAAACGGTAACTATTATTGAAATGCAGGAAGATATTTTATTTGGTTGTGACCACTGTTTAAATAATGATCAGGCGTTGAGACAAATGCTTCAAGATAATAATATTAATAAAATTACAAAAGCAACTGTTACTAAAATTGAAGATAATCGAGTTACATATCTCCAAGATAATCAGGAGTATACAATCGTGTGTGATACAATTATCAATGCAGCTGGATTTAAACCAAATGATCAATTAGAAGATGCTTTAGAGGAAATTTATGATGATGTTACAGTGATTGGTGATGCAAAAGCACCAAGAAAAATTTTAACAGCAATTCATGAAGGATATCATGCAATTCGAGTTATGGAGTAGAGTTCATTGAACTCTACTTTATTTTTATTGTATAATAATGTAATGGAGGAACTATTATGAGTAAAAAAATATTCTTTTTTGATATTGATGGGACTTTAGCAGTAAAAAATATTATTCCTGAAGATACAAAAGAAGCTTTAAGAAAGTTACAAAATCTAGGGCATTACGTTTTTATTTGTACCGGTAGACCATATATTTACGCAAAATATCATTTTGAAAAATATGTTGATGGTTTTATTTGTGCAAATGGTCGATATATCGTGTATAAAGAAGAGGTATTATTGGATGAACCATTGACTAGGAAACAGGTTAGTTATTTTGTGGATAGTTTTGATAAATTAGAATGTGGATATAATTTTAATGGCGTTAATCTTGGCTATGCTCATGGAATTGATTTTAATAAGTTAGCTGATATGCAAACAGATTACGAACATCCATATTTTATTGAAGATTTTAAAACAGAGGAGATCGATGCCCACATGTTTGATGTTCATTTTAATGATCAAGAACATTATCAAAAGATTGTTTCCTATTTACAAGATACAGTAGTTTTAAATGAGCACTTTGGTCATAATTCTGCTGATGCAACAATTATTGGTTATGATAAAGGAATTGGAATTAAAAAACTATTGACGATTTTAAAAATAGAACGTGATAATAGCTATGCTTTTGGTGATGGTTTTAATGATGTGTGTATGTTCAAAGTAGTTGGGCATCCAATTGCAATGGGAAATGGTGTTGATGTGGCAAAAGAAGCTAGTGAATATATTACAAGTGATATTTATGATGGAGGAATTTATAAAGCTCTGCTTCATTATGGAATAATTGAATAAAAAAGAAACCCGATTAACCGGGTTTCTTCTGGTTATTAAGCTTTAACAGTTACGTTTTGAGCTTGTGGTCCACGATCAGATTCGTTGATATCGAATTCAACAACTTGACCTTCTTCTAAAGTTTTGAATCCTTCAGCGTTGATTGCTGAGAAATGAACGAAGATATCTTTTCCATCTTCATCATTTGTAATAAATCCAAACCCTTTTTCTTGATTAAACCATTTTACTTTACCTGTACTCATTAATGGTACCTCCTTGAAAGATGTGCAAAAAGGAAATACTCTATGTAACTCTAAATCACAAATATCGGATTGCGGCGGTACATAAAGGTAATACAATCTTCTAATACTTGTGATACTTTGAAAATTATATTGCTACTTTTGCTCTTATATTTTAACATAATCAAAAAAAGAAATCAAATCCTTTATGTAAACGCTTTAATAAATTTTATTAACTTCAAATTAAGATAGCTAATAATTTGTTAACATTGGCTATAAAAAGTGTTAAAATATCCTTAATAAAAATAAGGAGGAAAAATATATGCCATTTATTTCATTTACAACAAATCATAAATTAACACTTAGGCAAGAAAATGAAATTGCTAAAAGAACTGGGGAGCTGATTACAATCTTACCTGGTAAAAAAGAAGAAAATTTAATGTTACATTTAGAAGATAATCAAATTATGTATTTCCGCGGTGATGACATTCCTTGCATGATGATTGCGGTTAAATTATATAATACAATTGATTTTGATGCTAAAAAGAAATTTACTGAAGAGTTAGTAAAAATGATCAAAGAAACAACAAATATTGAAATTAATGATGTTTATGTTTCGTTTGATGAATATCCAAATTGGGGTAAACAAGGAACACTGTTCTAGTAATGGGAAAAAAGACGAAAATTGCATTAACTGGTAGTTTAACTATGTTGGCAGCTGGAATTGGTAGTTTATTTTATGCTGGTAATTATTTATATAATTTGGCATTAAATAAACAGGCTAATAAAGATGCGATATTTACTAATCCCTCAACAAATAATCAAATACCCGATAAAGATAGAACCGATATAAATAAGAAGGGAGATAGTAGCAATTTTTTTGATACTATTCATTATCAGGATGTATTCTTAGACAGTGATGATGGATTAAAACTGCATGCTTATCAATTTTTGAATTACGGGCATGATTATGTGATTATTGTCCATGGATATACATCTGAAGGTAAATTGATGCATGCGAGTGCTAAACATTTTTATGAGCAAGGTTACAATCTTTTGCTTCCTGATCTTCGAGGTCATGGGCAGAGTGAAGGTGACTATATTGCAATGGGCTGGCTCGATCGTTTAGACATAATTAACTGGATCAAATATTTAATTGATAATGATTCAAAAGTTAAAATTATCCTGTATGGAGTATCTATGGGAGCGGCTACAGTAATGAATGTAACAGGGGAAAAATTGCCTGTCAATGTTATTGCTGCTATTGAAGATTGTGGATTCACTAGTACATGGGAGATGTTTTCCTATCAGCTAAAAGAAATGTATAATTTGCCAAGTCGACCATTTTTAGATATTGCAAATATTGTGACTCAGATTCGAGCCGGTTATTCATTTGGCAAAGCTGAAGCAATCGAACAAGTGAAAAAATCAACTACGCCAACATTATTTATTCATGGCGATAAGGATCGTTTTGTCCCTTTTAAAATGCTCAATCAATTATATCAAAGTGCTAATTGTCCTAAGGAAAAATTGGTAATCAAGGGTGCCGGACATGCTCAATGTGAAAAAATTGGTGGTCAAGTTTATTGGAGTAAAATTGATAGTTTTATTAGAAAATATCAAGACTAATTAATAAATTAGTCTTTTTTATTGTCATAAATTTGTCATAAACATATACTTTTTTGCTGGATAGTGAAATTAATTTTATGTATACAATTTTATACACCAAATAATTGGTTTTTATTATATTTACTAATTTTACATATTTTGGAAGATAAAGTAAAATATAGAGTATGGAGGGTTGAGGAATGGGAGATATTAGTAATGGAACTCGCATATTGCTAACGCAATATTTATTAAAAAGATTAACAGACGAAGATCATGCTTTATCACGTGATGAACTAATTAAAAGAATTGGTGGGTTAGGAACGACGATTTCTAGCAATACGATTAAAGCAGATATTGAATCAATAAAATCTTATAATAATTTGATAAAAGATTGTCAAGATGAGTTGCTTACCCCTTTTATATGCAATGAAAGTGGTAGTATTAATTATGCAACAAAACAAAAAAAAGGTGCGTACGTTGAAAAGACATATTATACTGATGCTCAATTAATTTTATTGACAAGGTTATTAGGTCGAGGATTACATTTAGAAAGTCAAAATGATTCAAAATTATTAGAAAAAGTATTATCAGATAGTTCTTTGTATAAAATAAATCATTATCATTTGTTAGATAATATCAATTCAACTTATGAAGATAATTGTATTACAGTGTATTTAGAGCAAATTATTAAGGCTATAAATACATTTGCTTGTGTATCATTTAAAGAATTGGAATATAGTGTTGTTGAAAACAAAGTTATAGATAGGCCTAGTCATAAAACAATTTTATTATATCCAACTAATATTGATATAAAAAATGATCAAGTATATTTAGTTGGTTACCTAATAAATAGTAGTGAAGATTTTGAATTGGCATATTATCGAATTGATCGCATTGATCAATTGAAAATAACTCGTACCCCTAAATATATCCAAGCAAAGACTGAGTGTTTTAAGGAGCGAATCTGGTTATCTAATGATCCGCTTGATATTGGAAAAGATAATTTGATCAACATTGAATTACGTGTGTATTTAGGAAATGAGAATATTTTTGAAGCTTTGTATCAACGATTTAAGGGATGTACATTCACAGTTGAACAATTCCGTCGATTTGTAAATGTTTCAATTGAACGGGTTCCTGATGATAAAAAGTTAGTCAGTGGCTTTTTACAATTAGCTAATCATGTTGAGGTTTTTAAACCGTTGGAATTAAGAGATAAGATAAAAGAAGAAATTAATCAAATGTATTTGATGTATCGCAGTTAAAAGGAATTCGTAGAATTTCTTTTTTATTTTAAAAAAGTTGATTATTTTTAGAGTCTCTTTACATTTTTTTGAAAAAATATGCAAATTAATTTTGATATTTATTTAAGTTGATAGTTCTATTAATTTTTGTGTTTACAAATGATAACTATATCTATTTTTATTAGTAACGATATTCACAATTCCCAAACCCTAATATTAAAATGAACAGTGGGTTGAAAACTAACAAGCCAAGTCCGAACATTATGCCTTTTCCAAATGCAAAAGAAAGTTTAAAACTAATAACAATGTGATAAAAGATAATAAAGTACATATTAATAAGGGGAATTAAAAGAAATAGAAGCCAAAGTGGTGAAAGTTTTACAATTCGACATAATGCAATATCACTATAAATTGGAATAAAAGCACTGATTCCCCAACGTCTAGCTTTAGTGAATAAACGCCATCGTGCAATTATATTTAAGAGGATGAAAATAAATATAAAAATAGTTGTAGTGCTGCTAGTGGAATAGCTATACTCAAAGTAGTTCATTGAAACCTCCTTTTCAGAATTAATCTTGAATTAATAACTTGTTGAAAACTACATAATCAATATATTAACAAGAAAGTACCTTCCTTACAATAAGGAAGTGATCTTTATTTTATATAGTTATAATTTCTGATGATTTGCGGTTATGCAAGAATATTAGTTTCATTTTCTGTAACTAAGTTTCGTTTGTAAACGTGTACAGAAAGTGGTTGGTTTGTTATTCTTGGTTTAGGAGGAAGAAATATGAGACAAGTAAAAAGATGGATTTTGCAGATAGGAATTTGTTTTACACTATTGTTATCTTTGGGTGTATACTCAATGAGTAATGTACATGCTGTTAATGAGGGAATAACTATTACTGATAACACAACCGGCCTTAGTGAGGCAAAGTATCAAGTAACCTTTGTTGTTGACAGTACAAAATTAGGGGAAAATGTTGAAAATATCCAATTACAAGGAGGCTTCCAATTTATTAAGAGTTCTGAAGCTCCCTGGTATCAAGAAAACGGGGCAAGCAATGATGGAATAAGGTGGTATTCGGCTTATGAATATGAGCAGGGAATGTATCCTACTGGAGGATGCGGAAATACTGAACGAACTGAGTTTAATTATAATGGAAACTATATTCTCTATGATATGGTAAAAGATGAAAATTTATATTCTGTCACCTTACCATTACCAGCAACAGAATATTTTTATGGATATTTTGTAACTTATAGTGATGGATCTGCAGTAGTTGTGCAGGATCCTGTTAATCCTTCAAAAAAGAATGAAATTAATAATCATGATGCTACTTGGTCCTATTTTTATGTTGGAAATAGTTCAGATGCATTAGCGGGTCAATCTTATATTTATCCAAGAAATAATAATATGGGTTCTTATCAATACGATACATACATCGCTTATGATGGAACTGAAAATTGTCTTGGGATTTATTTACCGAATGGTTATAGTTTAGGGAATAACTATAAAACGATTTATTTAGCACATGGTAATGGGGGCAACGAAACTGAATGGTGTCAATTAGGATCAGCAGGTAATATTGTTGATAATCTAATTGCTGAAGGAGAACTAGCTGATAGTATAATCGTGACATTAAATAATTCGCATTTTAGCGGGACAGGATTTGATATTAAATCGAATGTCATATTGGCTCAAGATGTTGTTAATAATGTAATTCCTTTTATTGAAAAGAATTATAAGGTTTCAACTGATCCTAAGGATCGAGCTTATGCTGGATTGTCAGCTGGTGGTGTTGCGGCAAGTACAGTAATGGAAATTGCACCTGATAGTTTTGGATATTTTGGTATTATTTCAGCAGCTGTTCAAATTGATGATGAAGTATTTACAGACGAACTTATTTCAAAATTACAGACAAAGAAAATCTATCTTTCGGCAGGAACAGTTGATTTTGGGTTGATTAATTCTTTTTTTAAGGCCTCTATCTTAGATTTTATGTTACCTAAATTAGATGCTGAAAATATTGATTATACTTTTGAAATACAAAATGGGGGACATGACTGGAATACGTGGCGCGGAGCTTTTACAACATTTGCTAAAGATATCCTATGGAATCAAGAAAATATTGAATATTGTATAACAGATGGAGCTAATAAAAATATTAAACAGGGAGAAGAACTTAAAATAAAGACTGACATACCATCGTCATTATTCAAAATGCTCATAATTGATGATCAAGAAATTGATAGATCAAAGTATACTGTTTCTGGTGATCTAATAACCATTATTTTACCAAAAGAACTTATTTCAACATTAACAATTGGAGAACATATATTAGTAATAATCGCCAATGAGGGACAAGCAGCTACAATGTTTAATATTACTGCTGATACTAATGTTCTAGATATAGTAGAGAATGATCAGATAACTAAACAATCATCACATACTGCTGTGCTGGCACCTAAGACGGATGATCCTTCGCTGTTTGAAGTTTATTGTCTATTTATTTTGTTAAGTGGGGGAGCAATAGTTGTAATAAAGAAAAAGTATTTTAATTGATATGAGTCTAATATTTTGAAGACTCATATTCTTTTATATTATCAAGATGTTATAATATAGGGAAAGGAGCTGATAAAAATGGATGAGGAAATACTAGAAAGTTTCTTAACCTTTATTCAAAGATGTAACAGCGAAGCTGTTAATAGTAATGATTATAATATTATTCAAAATGTATTTAAGTATATTGGAAAAAAAACATTCCCTTCTATTAATGAATTAGCTCGAGAGGCGAATGTATCTAAGGCAAGTATTTCAAGATTTATAAAAAAATATAGTTTTGAAAATTATCAGCAATTTAGAACCCTATTATCAACTCAAACAACACTCTTAGATTATAATTTGAAAGTATTTTTATCACAGAATATTCTTTTTAAAAGTAATGAAGAAATCAGTGAATATCTTTTTCAACAGTGTCTTGATAATCTTGTTGCAACAAAAGAGAATCTTGATTTAGCAACGCTTTTAAAAATTGTTCAGTTATTTAAGGAAAGCGAGGATATTACTTTTCTAGGTGATGAGCATGATCTTGATGAATTCCTTTTGTTGCAAATCAAATTATTGACTTCGGGGAAGTGCGCATATCTGTTTAAAGTCAGTGAAACGAAGACGGTTAGGAGCTATTTTTTTAATGAAAATTCAGTTGTTGTTATCATTAATGTATGTGACGGTTTTTTTCACTACCATGATGCGTTAGAAAATGCAAAAGAAGTTGGGGCTAAGGTTATTTATATAAGCCAGGATTATAATAAAGAGGTTGCTGACAAGGTAGATATTTTTTATCGTTACGGAGTAGAGTGGTCAATAAATACTGGCTATGTATCACTGTATTATATTGGTGAGTTACTGGAAAAATTATGTATTCGTAATTTTTAGACAAATAATTTATAATGATGTAAGCAGCCTCAAAAAATATAACCCTAATACTAAGTTATAATGATAGGGTGTGCTTATCTAACCTTATTTAGTATTATTTTTAAGATTTGTGATTATTAGATATATAATCAATTATAATTACATTGAATAGATTTATTTTGGTTATCTAGGTATGGCTATAGAAGACCTAATCATTATTTAGGTTGAAAATAATTTAATATCAGTATTTAATTTTTAATAGAATTTTTGGTTGTTTTAAATCAAATCCTTTATTTTGAAAGCGTTGACAAATTTTGCGAGGAATGATAATATAAATATGTAATTTATGGATAGTTATTGCACATATGAGGCAACACTAAACCTGTTTACAGATATTTTTCTGTGGCAGGTTTTTTATATTTATACAGGGGTGAATGAATATGATTATAAAGAAAATTTTAAATAATAATGTTGTTATTACAACTAACTATCAAATGGAGGAAATTATTGTTATGGGGAAAGGCTTGGCTTATGGAAAACAAGCCGGTGATAATATTGATATGAATAAGATCAATAAAACTTTTGAAGTAAGTTTAAAACCAAGTCAAAGAAAAATGATTAATATGTTAAAGGATATTCCTCTCGAATATATGGAGATATCTGATTGTGTTATCAAAGAAGCAAAAGTAGACTTAGAAGTCGATGATTCTCTTTATATCAGTTTAACAGATCATATTCATACAAGCATAGAGCGGTATAAAGAAGGCGTTTATTTAAAAAATCATATGTTATTTGAAATTAAGAATTTCTATCCTAAAGAATTTGAGTTAGGTTTATTAACTTTAAAACTTATTAAAGAAAAATATGGAATAAACATGGAAGAGGATGAAGCGGCATTTTTAGCATTACATATAGTGAGTAGTGAGGTTGGTAGAAATATCAGTGATATTTATGAAATGACAAATTTCATATTAGAGATTATTGGTATTGTAAAAGATTATTTTAAATTAGAGTTGGATGAAGATTCTTTATCTTATCATAGATTTGTAACACATTTAAAATTTTTTGGATTACGTGTTTTTAATAAAATAAAGCAAGTGGAAGATATAACCTTAAATAATGACTTGCTTGAAATTATGAAGGAAAAATATGTTGAGTCATATCTTTGTACTTCAAAAATACAATCGCATATTGAAAAGACTTATCATTATGAATTAAATGATGAGGAAGTTTTATATCTTACGATTCATGTTGCAAAAATTATTTCTAAAAAATAATTTGCAAATAGATATTTGTTGGATGGTAACATTAAGTTGGCCAAACCTTCACATTTTGAAGTTTTCAAAAGAATGGAGGAAAAGAGAATGAAATATGAAAAACTTTCAAAAAACATTATTGAAGCTGTAGGAGGGAGTAATAATATTGTAACTTTGCAGCATTGTATGACGCGTTTGAGATTTACTTTAAAGGATGAATCAAAAGCAAACGATCAAAAAATTGAAGCAATTGATGGAGTTTTGTCATTAATCAAGAAAGGTGGTCAATATCAGGTTGTTATTGGTACACATGTTCATGATGTGTATCTTGATGTATGCCAGATTGCAAATATTAAAGAAGATGAAAATTTTGGAAACAAAAAAGAAAAAAAAGGAATTTTTAATTCTATTTTTTCTGCAATTATTGGCTGCGTCGGTCCAATTATTCCTATTTTAGTAGGAACAGGGCTGGGGAAATGTATTTTATTATTTGTATCAATGATGGGATGGGCAAATGCCGAAACATCAATGACTTATTATGTATTTAATTTTGTATTTGATGCTGGCTTTACTTTCTTGCCGGTATTTACCGCAGTGGCAGCTGCAAAGCATTTTAAATGTAATATGTATATGGCAGCTTTACTTGGCTGTGCGCTGGTTCATCCACAATGGAGTGGTATTGTTTCAGCGACTGATCCAAAATTTATTGGAGATATGTTTGGTTTCTTACCTTTATATGGAATGCCGTATACATCAACTTTAATTCCAGCTATTTTAATTGTTTTTGTTATGAGCAAAGTAGAATTTGGATTGAATAAAGTATTGCCAGAATTGGTTAGAGGGATGTTAACACCGTTATTTACATTGCTGATTATGACACCGTTAGCATTTGTTGTATTAGCGCCAGCTATGGGGATTATTTCAATTTATTTGGGTAATGCATTGTTATGGTGCTATGATACATTTGGAATGTTTGCTATTGCAATTATGTGTATTATTTATCCATGGATGGTTGCAACGGGTATGCATGCTACTCTAGCAATTGCAGGAATTCAGATTTTATCACAATCAGGATATGACCCATTTTCAAGAACTTTAACTTTAACAGCGAACATGGCGCAAGGTGCTGCTGCTTTTGCTTGTGCGGTTAAAACAAAAAATAGAGATTTTAGGAATACCTGCTTATCTGCCGGATTTACTGCTTTCTTTGCAGGAATTACAGAGCCATGTATCTATGGTGTGTCAATTCGTTTGAAAAAGCCTATGTATGCAGTTATGATTGGAAGTTTTACTGGAGGATTATATGCTGGTTTTTGTGGATTAAAAGCATTTGCTTTCATGACTCCTAGCATTATTAATTTACCAATGTGGGTAGGGGGGAACAACCCTAATAATCTTATGAATGCTATTATTACTATGATTATTTCAGCTGTTGTAACGTTTATTGCAACTTTAGTTATTGGTTTTGATGATCCGAAAGAAAGTGAAGTAAAACACGATGATAATAAATTAAATCAAGTGAATTGTCCTGTTAAAGGGAAGATTGTTCCATTAAACGAAGTTAACGATGAAATGTTTTCAAAAGAAGTTTTAGGGAAGGGGGTTGCTATTATTCCTGTAGAAGGAAAAATCTATGCTCCTGCTAATGGGATTATAAGTGCAACTTTTGAAACAAAACATGCAATTGGCTTAACAACTGAAAATGGCTCTGAAATTCTAATTCATGTTGGAATTGATACCGTTAAATTAGAAGGAAAACCATTTATTCAATATGTTGAAAAAGGTGAGTATGTAAAAGCGGGGTCATTGTTATTAGAATTTGACTTAAAAATGATTAAAGAAGCGGGCTTAGACTATACAACTATGGTTGTTGTAACAAACTCTAATGATTATTTAGAAGTTATTCCAACAAAATTGAAAAAAGTAACAAAAACTGATCCAGTTTTAACTATTATTTAAGGATGTGATAATATGGTGTATGCAGATTTACATGTTCACACTGCTTATAGTGATGGTATTCATTCTATTGAAGAAACGATCAAATTAGCTAAGGAAAAAGGAATTAAAGTGATTGCAATTACTGATCATGATACTGTTTTTCATTTCGAAGAAGTGCAAAAGGTATGCCGGCAAAATGGTTTAGAAACAATTCGTGGGGTTGAAATGAGCTGTTATGACTACGATGTACACAAAAAGGTGCATGTTGTTGGTTTGGCGTTAAATAACCATCCGTATCATGTTGAAAAACTATGTCAAAAGACTTTACAATGTAGGGATGAGTATCATCATGAACTTATTAAAATATTAAATCAAAAGGGCTTAAATATTACTTACGAAGACGCTAAAGAATACGCTCCGTATAATATTGTCTTCAAAATGCATTTATTCTTGGCGATTGTTCATAAGTATCCTGAGTATAATGATATTAATAAGTATCGAGAATTGTTTATGAGCGAGACTTCGCTAGATGTAGACTCTAAAATGGGATATATCGATATTAAAGAGGGGATAAAGGCAATTCGTGAGGATGGAGGAATTGCTATTATTGCCCATCCTTGTGAATATAAAAATTATGATGAAATTGAAAAATATGTCAGCTATGGCTTACAGGGAATTGAAATATCACATCCTAGTATGGAATCTGAAGATTATTCTTTAACACAGGAACTTGCAAATAGATTTCATCTTATAAGAAGTGGTGGCAGTGATTTCCATAATATCCATTTAACTGCAATTGGTGATTTTGGATTAACTAAAGAGCAATTTGATGAATTGAAAGAGGAAATGGGTAGATAAGATGCGAATAGTTAATATTAAAAATTTTAGAGATATTAAGGGATATAGCTCTCAAGATGGTTTTGTAATAAAACCCTACATGATTTTTAGGGGTGGTGCTTTAGATAAATTAACTATAAAAGAACAAAATCATTTTGTTGATCATTTAAAAATAAAATATATTCTTGATTTTAGAGATGAAGCTGAAGCAAGCTTAGCACCGGATAAGCAGCATGAAAATATTTTATATGAACGTATCAGTGCTCTTAAAATGCAATCGCATGATCAATATGGTTTTGATTTTGGTACTATGCTGCAAGGAGAGATGACTAAAGAAAAATACAACTATCTAATGTCTTATATCAAAGCAGGATATAAAGAGATGGCTTTTAATAATCCTGCGTATCATCGCTTGTTCGAATTGTTATTAAGAAATGATGGCTATGTTTATTTTCACTGTACTGCTGGAAAAGATAGGACTGGAGTTGCCGGCTTTTTGATTATGATTGCTCTAGGAATGAGTGAAGAAGATGCAATCCAAGAATACTTGTTATCCAATATTTATTTAAAAGAAAGTAATGATGAATTATGTCAGCAGCTACAAATTCCTGAGAAATTAAGGGAGGAATGTAGACCCTTATTATATGTTCAAAGAGAATTGATTGAAATAATGATTCAATCAATTCGGGTTAAATATAGAAGTTATGATGAATTTTTATTACAAGAATATAATTTTGATAACGAAAAAAGAAGAAGATTGAAAGAAATATATTGTGAATAGGTGGTGGGAATTTTGCCATTTGATATTAAATTCTATATAGTAAATCATGGAATATGGGTTATAAGAATTATGATTGCTGCATTTTGCGGCTGTTTGATTGGCTATGAACGAAGTAGTCGAAATAAGGGGGCGGGGGTGCGTACACATGCTATCCTTGCTTTGGGGTCTGCTTTAATAATGTTAGTATCAAAATATGGTTTTATAGACATAAATGAAATAGATGGTTCTCGTATAGCTGCCCAAATCGTAAGCGGCGTTGGTTTTTTGGGCGCAGGCGTTATTTTTGTAAAGAATGGTAATGTTTCAGGTTTAACAACTGCTGCTGGAATGTGGGCAACATCTGGAGTAGGAATGTGTATTGGTGCAGGATTATATGATATCGGAATTATAACAACAATTATTTTGATAGGATTACAGATATTGTTTCATAGGGGGTTCTTTTTAAAGGTCACACAAAATAATCAAAACATACAAATGGAAATCTATTATGAAGATTATGCATTGAAAGATATTCGTGAAGTTTTTGATAAATATGGTATTGATATACATTCTATGAAAGTTGAGAATCTAAAAAATAAATCTATGTTTTTAGAAATGGAGACTTATGTGAATAAAGGGTTTCAAAAAGAATCACTAGTAGAAGAAATGATGAATAAAACATATTTTAAAATGTTGAACTATTATTAGAAGAGAGAAAATCTCTTCTTTTTTATATATTTTAATTGAGATAAAAATAATTAATGAAAACTATTTTTTGATTTCTGAATATATGCATGAATCGGCTTAAACTGGTGAAAATTATATTTAATGATTTAAAGATTGAAATGTTCTTTATTTTGAATCATCAAGATTTTTTAATACCTATCTAGATAGTACTGGCAAAAAATAGTTTCCATTTAAGGAAACTATTTTGATTAAAAAAATTGTATTATCTATAATTTAAGTAAAGAGAGGGGAGGATATAAGGCGATTTATAATAGAACTGATCAGGTAATTTTAAATCAAATAGTGCACTCCATTTTATACAATATTTGTATGACTCTTTTTAAATGAATGACTTGGTGAAAAGGAGGAAGTAAGTATGCAAGCTTTAAATAGTTTTTTTGAAAGATATTTTATGCCCTTTGCAACAAAGCTTAATAGTATTAAAGGGCTTATTGCTATTCGGGATGCTTTTGTTCAAATATTCCCTCTTACATTTGTAGGATCAATTGTTGTTTGTATTAATGTTGTTTTATTAAGTTCATCAGGATTTATTGGTCAATTTCTTGTTAAAATAATTCCTGATTTAGATGATTTTCAAGCAGTTTTATCTCCTGTAAGTAACGGAACAATTAATCTCATGGCTGTTTTTATTGTTTTCTTAATTGCAAGAAATATGGCAAAACAGTATGAAGTAGATGGATTAAAAGCTGGATTAACTGCTTTAGCTTCATTCTTTGTATTATATCCACCTAAGGTTGATGGAATGTTAACGGAATCTTATCTAGGGGCAAATGGAATTTTTGTTGCTATAATTATAGGGTTACTAGTTGGATATGGTTTTAGTAAGTTAACAAAGATCGATAAACTTCAAATTAAGATGCCGGATCAGGTTCCACCTGAAGTATCAAAATCATTTATGATTGCTATTCCTACCGCAATCATCATTATTTTAACCTCTGTTATTGCTTATTGTATTTCGCTGATAGAGCCTCAAGGATTAAATGCTTTAGTTTATGCGATTTTACAAGCCCCTATTCAGTCTTTAGGAGCTACACCGTTTACACCTATGATTCTTATTTTTATGGCAATGATCTTATGGTCAGTAGGAATTCATGGAACCTTTACTGTTTCTCCGATTTATATTACTTTATATGCTTCTATGAATATTGCTAATATTTCTTATGCAGCACAGGCAGGAACAACTGCGGGCTCTCCGTATCCATATACATGGTTTGCCTTGTTTGAAAACTATGGATGTATTGGTGGGACGGGTAATACATTAGCGTTGATTGTTGCTATTTTGATTCTTTCGCGAAAGAAGGGATGGAAAAGAGCTGATTATACAAAAACTGCAAAGATTGGTCTTATTCCAGGATTATTTTGTATCAATGAACCTATTATCTTTGGTTTGCCAATCGTATTAAATCCAATCCTTGTAATTCCGTTTATCTTAAGTCCAATTGTTTCAATGGGTCTAGGCGCATTGATGATTTCTACAGGACTTGTTTTGCCTGGAACATTAGATGTTGGATGGACAACACCACAGCCTATTAAAGCGTTTTTATCAGCTTCAGGTTCGTGGGAGACTGCTATTTCAGTTTGTTTTGTATTTATAATTTGTGTTTT